>JADGMW010000051.1_pt1 | contig 123526 bp, 107 predicted proteins | sample 8641801 | NCBI WGS metagenome assembly JADGMW01 (sample SAMN16272018, study PRJNA661076) | feces metagenome | isolation source: fecal sample from diarrhoea affected cattle A | host: Bos taurus | place: South Africa: Lokaleng Village, Mahikeng | collected 2019-09
AAATAGTTTTCAGAAATTCATTGAAAAAGGAGCAGCGAAAGTTGCTCCTTTTTTTTAATTTAAAAGTTTAAAATTCGAACTAAATTAATTGTACCTTTCTGTAAATAAAGGTTTTATGAAAAATATAATTACTGAAATATCAGTTGCAAACGTATTGCTGTTGGTTTGGATTTTTACTATAAATCAGGTGAACGCCCAAGAGCAGAAAAAAGACCCATTAAAGACCAAGATGTCCATCTTTATTAAAAGTGAATCTAACATTATCACGCTGACGTGCGAAAAGGGTTGCGAATGGAAAGAGATCTCGATTAAATCAAGTGATGAGGATCGGCGCGTGATTCAGTCCGGGATAAAAGATATTTTGAAAAAGGAGCCAGTCGACCTTGCAAATTCTGAATTCGTATTTACCATCGAACGGTCGAATGGCGAGATAAAACTCGGCAATTTAAAAGGAATGCGATGGAAAACGCTGACCATTAAATGTCCGGAAAACGCATGTACCCAAACCATTGATGAGAATGGGGTGACTCAACTTAATTAAAGGACGGTTTCGAAAAAACAATGGGCTCAGGCGAGGAGCAAACCCTAGCCCGGATGGGAAGCGGCATCCTTTTTTATGCGCGAGGAACGAGCGTATAAAAAAGATACAGCGGACAGCCGGAAAAGCTTCTAATTCTAAAAAGATGTCTAGTTATCTTCGGCAAACCACTCGGCAAACGAGGTGTCGGTTTCCTGCAAACGAAGGCTGTGCAGTTCGATAGCTTGCGGCAGACGGCTTTTGATTTTTTGTGCGAAATCGATTACCATATTTTCGCTCGTAGGTTGATAATCGACCAGAATTACGTCGTGACCTTTCGACTTTAAGTCGTTTGCCAGTTCGACATGTGGTGTGGTTTGGTTGAAAACAGTGGCGTGATCAAAGCGATCGACAATTTCTTCCTTTACGATTTTCTTGAGATCTGAGAAATCGATTACCATTCCAAATTTCACGTGGTTTCGATCCGTTATTGGTGTGCCGATCACCGTAACCGACAATTTATAGCTGTGGCCGTGGACGTTTTTGCAGGCGCCATCGTAGCCATAGAGCGCGTGGCCGGTTTCGAACGTAAATTGCTTGGTGATCCTGATTTTGCTCATAACGTAAATTTCGTCAAAGGTACTCACTTTTAATTAAATCTTCGGATCGCGATTTTCTAGTGCGGGCAAAACATTTAATTTATATATTTGCGCCTGAAACGGGGATGTAGCTCAGATGGCTAGAGCGTTTGGCTGGCAGCCAAAAGGTCGTGGGTTCGAGCCCCATCTTCTCCACAAAAAAAGCCCTTGAAGTCAGTGATTTCAAGGGCTTCTGCTTTGTAACTAGTAATCTTCAAGCTTTTAGATAGGCTAAAAATTATTTTGGAAGTGGCGCGCCAACAGTAATGTCGCAACGGTGGCCCGGTTGTCCGTGTGGCGGGTTCATTCCCGGAGCCGTTGCAGTTGCCGCCGATGGATTCAAGATCGATGGTGTTGCAGTTGTTGGAGCTGGTGTTGGAGCCGGAGTCTGCATCTGAATTTGATTGTTAGCCGGTTTAGCCGGAGCTGAACTTAATGGCGCGCCAACAGCGATATCGCAACGGTGACCCGGTTGTCCGTGAGCTGGATTCAGACCCGCTTGCATTTTAGCAGGAGCAGGAGTCATAGTTGAAGGAGTCGACGGCATTGGTTGCGCTTGTTGAGTATTTGGCGTAACAGGGACAGTTGTTTGTTCACCCTCTGGTGTTGTTGTGTTTTCAACCGTAGCGTCGGCCTCTGTAGAAGTTGGTTCTGTTATGCTTTCTTGTGGTTGTAGTTCACCTTTGCAAGAAATCATCGTCATTGCCGAAAGTAGGCAAATGCAAAAAATATTTTTCATGTTTAAAATTTTGAGAATTACAAATATAGGATTTTACTCTTAGAGCGCACATTAAAAATTAGTTGCTAGAAAAATGCACGTAATTGCACGCTACCGGTGTGAATTGCGTCACTTGTTTCGCTTTTGCGACCTTGATAATTTAAATTGATATCGAGAAATTCGGTTAGGTTTTTTTGCAATAGCAATTGCCACGTCAGATTTTCGCCGGGTTGCAATCCTTCCAACATCTGAAAGGCCACCGCCGACATTTGGTCGCCACTAAATTTGTTCTTGTAATAGGAGAACTCGCCGTTGATCGAAATCTTCCGTTCGCCCGCATATGTAAACGATGTTCCAAGTCGTGTTTGATCTAAAACTTCCTGATCGCCAATCGTATTTTGCTTGTGTTGATACTCATAAAAAATGTCCCAAGCCGAGTTTTTATTAAACAAATACGAAAGTTTCGGCATCGCCTGATAACCTTCAATCTTGTAATTGCGAGATATAAAACTTTCAGATTCGGCTGATGTTCCGAAAAAATTCGCGCCCATAGTCACCAACCAGTGTTTTTTGATCAAATGCGTGTACTGAAGCTGATGTGCGAAATTTCGGCTTTCCTGAGACCCAACAGACAACAGATTTCGCGCCCGATTTTGCAAGTAATTATAGGTAACTGAATGGTCTTGCTTTCCGCGATTGTAAAACAAACTATTTCGGAAACTCGAGTTCAATGCAAGCAGGTTTTCGTCTGACGTGCTAAACGGATTCAGGTTAAAATTCGAATTGCTGCGCTCAATTTTACGATCAACCAAAAACGAGGTCTGATTGTGAAAATAAGATATCAGCTTTTTTATTCCGGTCGAATTTTGCCATTGCGCGGGATTGAAAGTGACCGATTGTGAGAATTTATTTTGATGCGTTTTTAAAAAGATTTGGTTCGGAAGAAAGATGCGAACATATTTTGCCAAATCGGGAAACGGTGCAACTTCAAACTCCTCAAGTTCCTGCACGCCATTCGAGTTGTAGTCATTCCACGTGTAAACTCCTTGACCGGGTTCAACCTCTAAATACGTAAATTCTTGTTGCGGAACCTGCCCCGAGCTGGTCTCGTAAGCGGTTGTGATTTGTATCAGTTGATTGAAATAAGAGTCGTTGTAAAGAACACGCGAATTGAGTGAGTTTTCGTCTTCGCGGACGTTATCATCGTATTTTAAATTGCGATAATTCACAAACACCGACAAACTGCTTTTTTGGGTTTGGATCAACTTCGATTTCAAATAATAGGTATCAGATGTGTTCACCCGATTCAACATCCCGTTTTGAATGCTGTCATTGCTGCGATTGAGATAACCAAGTTCGACATAAACCCGGGTCGAATCGCCTCGCCCGATAAAACCGCCGACTTCGGTAAACCGCTGACTCAACAGTGATAATTCGCCCGTTTCTTTACTCTTTTGTCGATTGTCTTCATGCCGCAAGACCGCGCCGATCCAATTTCGCCAGACGTGCAATTTCGCCAGGGAATAACTTCGCAAAAAGTCGGATGACGAAAGATCACTATCGCTGTTCAAATACGATGAACTATTGTCAATTGTCCAGTTTCTGGATTTAAAATGTGCTTCGGCAACATGACGACTACCCGTAAAATTTTGCGAAAAGTCGAGTTTTTCAAACTGATAGCGCGCTGTTCCGCGAAAAGTCGAATCGGTTCCGGCCAAGGTTGCATTCACGCCGCTGATAAGTAAACTCTGACTTCCTATCGGATTCACCAAATTCCAATCCCGATCAAATTCGATCGCAAACAATCGTTCGACGGTTCTAAAATTCGATTGGATGAATTGATAGTTCGCAAATGAGTCAACATTCCACTTTTTTGATAAAATCCGCTGCTTGACATTGATATTTCCCGCTGTTCCGATATTGTCATTGTCATCCGCCGACGAAAACAAGTTGACATCGTTGTTGCTTAAACCAACTTCAAAATCGACAATAGTTTTTTCAGACGGATTGTAATTTCCGAAAACCGTTGCCACCTGAATCTTTGATGGTGGCGTCAGGCGCGTGATCGGTTCGTAATTTCCACTCGGAATCCCGTTTACCGGCGACACATATTGATAAATTCGCCCGTTTGCAACAGTGTTTGCCAGTTGATAATTTCCTTGATTTTGACCGACCAATGAAAACCTGACATTGTACAAGACAGCCATTGGATCAGTCGAATACTCAAAAACTTCGACTCCGTTGACCAATATCTTTCGATATAAAATTTTGTTTTCAGAATAAGAATCCTCAAAAGCCGATGGTGCTGTCATTTCATCACGATCGTCGCCGGCATCGGCCAAAACCTGAACTTGCTCTTCCGATAGATTTTGCTGCAGCGGCTGATTTTTCACATCATTTTCAGAGTAAACATTTCCGCCAATGCTCCATTTTTCGCGCTGATGCGATACGCCCGCATAGGTCACAAACCTTGTGTAACTTCGTTCGGAATATTGATATTCGACGTTGATTCGCATCTCAGACGTAACCGGAAATAACGATGTAAATATGATTTCGCCGGCGTTGTAATCAATTACATAATCATTGCTTTCGCCGCGTTTGAGCAAAATTCCATTGACAAAAACGCGTTCCGATCCGGAAATGACCAGAACGTACAATTCGTTGTTTGGCCCGCGGAGCTTGTACGGCCCCTGATTTCCTTCCTGACCAACAAACGAACTTCGCGCATATTGACCGCGGACAAGCGCTGCCGACGCAAAGATGTTGGTTTTGGCGGATTCGTCACCAAAGGTGTAATTCCCCGATAAACCCTGAACTTTCTTGCTGAAGTTCAAGAATCTGGACGTTCGGTTTTCCAGAAATAGATCGCCCGCTCGAACCGACCATTTCTCGCCCGCAAGCTCGATAAAGATCTGATCGAATTCATCCAGTTTCTGAGAATATCCGCCCTCCTGTAACGGAATGTTCGAATCCTGAATCGATGCTTTCAGTGTTACATTACTCGAAATCCGACCAGTAATTTGCAAATCTAAGTTTGAGTTTACCACGGCATTCTGATTGTTGCCGATGGTGATGCCGCGGGTTATGCTTCCCGAAGTGTTCAGTCCGTCGAAGGGAACAAATTTCCTGATCGGATCCCGGCTGGAGCCATAAATTGTTTGGTTGGCTTCCCGGCTGACAACGCGGCTATCATCGTAAATGCTGTATTTTTTGGTGAGATATTCCGGATATTTCAGATATCGCAACGTTAAGGTGTCGGCAGGTCTGAATCCAGGCTGAAACGTCAAAATGCTTTTCTGGAAATCGACGTTGTAGAACGCCGAATCAACTTCGCGGCCATCAGAGTAAGTCAGTTTAAAAAAAACGTTATTAATGCTGACGCTGTCGATTTTGATGGTGTCACGATCAACAACAATGCTTCGTTTTTGATACGGCGTGGAAATTTCCTGAGCGCTGAGCACTGAGCAAAAGCCGATGGCAATCATCAACAGGAAAATTCTAAACATAAGTTGTATAACGGATTGACCGTAAAAGTAGTGTGTTACAAGCTTTTTATCAGCTAAAGGTCAATCTTTCACAACCAATTGCAAGGTTTCTCGACTGATTTGTTTCAGCAGTACCAATTTGTTGTGCCCGATTTTCTGCGCCGCCTCATCATCAAAATGCCTGATGGTATAAAGCGCGACCTGATCGTTATAGGCAACTTTAAACTGACCCGAAAGCGCGGTTTTCAATGCTTCGAAGTTGTTGAACTTATCGTCGACACAGACTGAAAAACTGATAGCCGAGTTCTGAATCAAATGCACTTTCATTTTAAACTTATGTAGTAAAGCAAAAATTGCCGAGATGTTTTCCTCCATTATAAACGAAAAATCAATCGACGACAGTGATATCAAAAGCTGATTTCGCTTAACGATATAACAAGGGACATCGGGTTCAAGATCGGCACCGCGACTCACGCAAGTCCCGTCGAGAAGCGGATTTACGAACGATTTTACATAAAGCGGAATTTCCTTTTTTTGCAACGGTTGCAGCGTTTTCGGGTGAATCACCGTAGCGCCATAAAAGGCAAGTTCAATCGCTTCCCGATACGAAATGTGTTTCAAAAGCAGCGCATTGTCGAAAAAACGCGGATCGGCATTCATCACCCCGGGAACATCCTTCCAAATCGTTACACTGTCGGCATTTAGACAATAGGCAAATATCGCAGCCGAATAATCCGAGCCTTCGCGGCCAAGAGTAGTCGTAAAATTATTTTCATCTGAACCCAGAAATCCCTGCGCCACATATAGCGTCTTCTTCTTCAACTGCTGGATGTTTTTACGGCTCTGATCCCAATGAACTTCAGCATCGCGATAAGTCGAATCGGTTTTGACATAATTTCTGACATCAATCCAATTTGTCTTGATTCCGGTCTCTGCTATGTAATTTGCGACAATTGTAGACGATATTAATTCGCCAAAACTGACGATTTGATCGTATACAAAATTATAATTCGGTGATTTATTGACTTTTAAAAACGATTCAAGTTCGGTGAAAAATTTTGCAACTTCCGCAAAAACCTTGTGATTTTCGTCGAATAAATCCAGCAAAATCTGATTGTGATACTTTCTCACTTCCTGAATCGAAGCCTGTAACGAAGGTGATTTGCTGAAATAATTATTGGTCACAGCCTCAAGCGCATTGGTGCATTTTCCCATCGCCGAAACCACTATTAAAACATCGTCAAAACCAACTTTTTGCAGCACGTCGACCACATTTTTGATTCCCGCCGCGTCCTTTATTGACGCGCCTCCAAACTTAAATATCCTCATTTTTTGATGTTGTTTTAGGAGCTGTTTCCCGCCTTCACCTATATCTTTTTCGCCCCTGCTCCGCGATGGCAAAAAAGGATGCCGGCTCTGTCGGGGCTAGGGCTACTGCCTTCAATGCAAGCAAATATACAAATCTGAATGCACTTCTTTGAGCGGTCGGTTTTAAGTTAAGAAATCATTATCAATCAGCAAGTTGCTACTAATCAGCACATTATTTCTGTACATTTAATTGAGCCATTTTTAACTTATTTTCAATCATATATTTAATAGTTAATTCCAACGCGTATGAAACGAATTTTTACTCTGCTTTTTTGCACGACATCTGCATTTGTCGCGGCACAAACTATTGATCTTGTAAAAGACATCCGTCAGGGAATGGGCGGCAGCGATATGTCGCCATCAACCGAATACAAAGGAAAACTGTACTTCGGTGCAAGCAATTTTTTTGACGGCGATGAACTTTGGGTATCTGACGGAACCGAACCCGGCACTTTCATGTTGAAAGATATCAATCCGGAACCATTGAACGGATCCGGTGTTTACGACCTGGTTCAGGTTGGCGAAGTTTTGGTCTTTCTGGCGAGCAATGGCGCAACAGGTGCTGAACTCTGGAAAACCGATGGGACTTCAGAGGGAACGGTACTGTTAAAGGACATCCACCCAACCGAAAGCAGCAATCCAATGTATCTTTCCCGGATCGGAAATTATGTTGTCTTCGATGCTGCCGACGGTGTTCACGGCAACGAACTTTGGGTTACCGACGGCACAACCGACGGCACATTTTTGTTAAAAGATATCAATCCAAACGGAAGTTCGTATCCGTATGGGTTTACCGAGTTTGACGGTCGATTGTATTTTCAAGCCGACAATGGAACCGACGGCGTCGAGCTTTGGGCTACCGATGGAACGCAGGCCGGGACGGTGCTTGTCAAGAATATTTGGGATGCCGGCGACAGTTCGCCACGCAACTTTAAAACCTTTGGCGATAAACTCTTTTTTCGCGCCGATCACTCAAACGGCGACGAGTTATATGTGACTGATGGAACCAGCGAAGGAACGGTTCTGTTTAAAGAAATCAATCCCAATCCGAATGAAGGTTCAGGTGTAAACGAAATGGTTGAGTTAAACGGAAAGCTCTATTTTCGCGCCCGAACCGATGCTGAAGGAATGGAACTTTGGTCTTCCGATGGAACGCCCGACGGAACAGTTATGGTGAAAGATATTTTTCCAGGACCTAATGATTCGTTTCCGGGTGCGCTTACGGTTTACAATGAAAAGCTCTACTTTCAGGCGCAAGACAGCCAGCTTAATACCGAACTTTGGGTTTCAGACGGCACTTCAGACGGCACCTACATGTTAAAGGATATTCATCCAACATCCTACTCAGCGCCGATCGACTTTCAGGTATATAACGGATTGCTGTACTTTATCGCAATCGACGGAACCAATGGCAGCGAAATCTGGGCAACCGACGGAACCGAAGTCGGAACGGCTAAACAGTTTCCCGATATCGATCAGGAAAACACTTTTTATCTGATTCCGCATTGGAAGGTCTACAACGGTTCACTTTATTTTAAAGCAACATTTTTAGCAACCGGCGACGAACTTTATAAATTAACATCTGAACCGCTATCAGCCAACGATCCGACGGGTAATCAATTTGCAATTTACCCGAATCCTGCAAACTCAGAAATACATCTGTCAATCGATAACGATACGATTAGAACGTGCGAAATATATTCGATTAGCGGTCAATTAGTTATCAGCGTGGATTCTGCGGCGCCAATCGACATTTCAAGTCTTTCGGCTGGTCTTTATCTGGTGAAAATAGAAACCGAAACACAACAAAAAATGGTTAAAAAGTTAATAGTCAAATAAAAATGAAATGCGAATAGCTAGCTGATAGTTAATTTATCTGGCGACTTTTTATTGTTTATGTCCGAAAATTTAGCGTTACTTTTGTGCCAACTACAACGATTTAGTAATGGAAGAACGCAATAAAACTCTAGGCGAGTTTATCATTGAAAAACAAGAAGAGTTTCAGTATTCATCGGGCGAATTGTCTAGATTGATTAACTCGATCAGATTGGCTGCAAAAGTTGTCAACTACAAAGTGAACAAAGCAGGTCTTGTTGACATCATCGGTGCCGCCGGCGAACAGAACATTCAAGGTGAGGATCAGCAGAAACTTGATGTTTACGCCAATGAGGTCTTTATCCAAACTTTGATCAACCGAGAAATCGTTTGTGGTATTGCGTCAGAGGAAAACGATGATTTTATCACTGTTGCCGGAAACGACAACCATCATAACAATAAATATGTCGTGCTGATAGATCCGCTTGACGGCTCATCAAATATCGATGTAAATGTCTCGGTTGGAACTATTTTTTCTGTTTACCGCCGACTAACACCAGTTGGAACTCCGGTTACTACTGAAGATTTTCTTCAACCAGGCACTAGTCAGGTTGCGGCCGGATATGTGATTTACGGAACGTCGACCATGCTTGTTTATACAACAGGTCACGGCGTCAATGGGTTTACACTTAACCCCGCGATTGGAACATTTTATCTGTCGCATCCGAATATGAAATTCACTGAAGACGGAAATATTTATTCGATCAATGAAGGGAATTATGTGCATTTTCCACAAGGTGTCAAGGACTATCTGAAGTATTGTCAGCGGGAAGAAGACAACCGACCTTATACATCAAGATACATTGGAAGCCTCGTAGCTGATATTCATCGGAATATGATTAAAGGCGGAATTTACATTTACCCGCCAAGTTCTAAAGCGCCAAACGGTAAGCTTAGGTTGCTGTACGAATGTAATCCGATGGCTTTTATCGTCGAACAAGCAGGAGGGAAGGCTTCCGACGGATTCACTAGAATTATGGATATCGTCCCAACGGAACTTCACCAGCGCGTACCGTTTTTCTGTGGTTGCAGAAAGATGGTCGAAAAGGCTGAAGAGTTTATGGTCGCAGCAAAATAAAGAAAACCGCCTCGAAGGCGGTTTTTTTTATTTATTCATGTTTGTCATTTCATAGACAAATGTATCAAGGTCGACGCGTTTGTCGATTAGCGATAACGCTTTGTCAACAATATACGGCGCATTGGCTGGTGTAAATCCGAGTGCCACTGCAAAACGGCGCAAAAGTCGCTCTTGCGTGTCGCCAAGTTGGTGGTCTGAATGAACCATTCGTCCTAAGTCGAATAATCGCTCCAGGCGTTGCGAATGCAAATACGGCGGATTGATGGGATACTTTGAGGGATTTTCAAGGATTTCCTGATACTCCTCATTAGAAATTGATAATTTTTTGGCAAGGTAATCAAGGAACGCGCGCTCCCTGTCATCGATGGTTCCATCTGTTAAGGCAACTCTTACTATTGCTGAAAAATGCCCTTTGTTCCTGGTACTGAATTCACCATCAAAAAGATCCGAAATTGACATAGTTTTAAATTTTTCATCAAAGATAACCCAATTCGCAGGTTGCCAAAAATATTTTTAAGGTTTAGTCGCGTAAATAATAACCCATGAAGCATATATCTTTGCCGTTGGAATTGTAAGTTTACCGGCTTCAAAATTATATCATGTCAGATTTTTGGGTTTTTTTTCAAATTGGTTTAAAACATGTCCTCGATATTAATGGTTACGACCATGTTTTATTTCTGATCGCTCTTGTCGTTCCTTTCACAACGAAAGACTGGAAGCGGATTTTATTACTTGTTTCGATTTTCACATTAGGACATACTGCCGCACTGTTGCTTGCTGTTCTCAAAATAGTCAGCGTAAATCCGGTAACAGTCGAATTCCTGATTCCGATTTCAATTCTGATTACTGCAGTTTTTGCCTTGTTTAACGCCGGAAAGTCGGCTAAATCAAAAAGTGATGCGCTGATTATCGGTGTTACTTTGTTTTTTGGACTAATACACGGACTCGGATTTTCAAATTACTTTCTCAGTATTCTGGGCGGAAAACCATCTGAGCAGATTATACCGTTGCTGCAATTTGCCCTCGGAATCGAAGTGGCCCAACTTATCGTGGTTGTGGCCGTATTGATTCTAAGCTATATTGTGCAAGGCTTCTTGAAATTTTCGCGCCGCGATTTCGTTCTTGTCATGTCGGCGTTTGTCATCGGTGTCGTGTTGCCGATAATCATTGAACACGATATATGGAAAGGTTAAAAATGGAAGAAAAAAAGCTGGAAAAGTACGATAAAGCGTATCTTAGAATAGCAAATGAGTGGGCACAACTGTCTTATTGTCAAAGACGAAAAGTTGGCGCAATCATTGTGAAGGACCGAATGATCATCTCAGATGGTTATAACGGTACACCATCGGGCTTCGACAATTGCTGTGAAGACGAAGATGGCCTCACTCGGTGGGACGTTCTGCACGCTGAAGCAAATGCTATCCTAAAAGTCGCAAGATCCACACAATCCTGTGAAAATGCGACATTATACATCACGCTTTCTCCATGTAAGGAATGTAGTAAACTGATTCACCAGTCAGGTATCAGGCGGGTTGTGTACCAAACAGCTTATAAAGACGCCAGTGGTATCGATTTTTTAAAGCGTGCCGGTGTCGAAATTGAACACATTCCATAATTAAATGAAACGTAACATATATCTGCCCATACTGATTTTCACGAGTGTAGCATTCGGACTTCTAATGGGTCAGTGGCTTAATTATACGGATGCGGGAACAATCGCAGCGCCGGAAAATACCTACCGCACTAAATTAAACCGGCTAATTGACTTTATCGAAAGTGAATATGTTGACGATGTCGATACCGATTCGATCGTCAACGTTACGGTCGACAACATTTTGGCCAAGCTCGATCCGCATTCAGTTTATATTCCGCCTTCCGAACAATCAGGTGTCGCTGAATACATGAAAGGCGATTTTATTGGCATTGGTGTCAATTTTTACATGTATAATGATACAGTCGCCATCATCAAACCAGTTGAGAACGGTCCGTCTGCAAAAGCTGGATTAAAAGCCGGCGACCGAATTCTTTATGCCGGTAGCCGAAAGTTATTTGGCGAAAAATTGCCTTCCGATAGTTTATTTTCAATCTTGAAAGGTCGTGAAGGAACTAAGGTGAATCTGACGATCTATCGCAAACTTGAAAATAAAAGGTTTAACGTGTCGGTTACGCGTGATGTTGTGGCTATAAAAAGCGTCGATGCTGCCGTGATGTTAAACGAAAAGACGGGCTATATCAAAATTAACCGATTTGCGGAGACGACCTTCTCTGAATTCAAAGCGGCGCTTAGTTCGTTGCAGAAAAAAGGCATTTCACAACTTGTGATAGATGTTCGCGATAATGGTGGCGGCTATATGGATCCCGCAATCGCAATAGCGGATGAATTGCTTAAAGACGACGAACTTATTGTATTTACCAAAAATAAAAAAGGCCGGATCGACAAAACATACGCAACTTCCAAAGGATCGTTTGAAAACGGAAAAGTATTTATCTTAATCAACGAAAGTAGCGCCTCGGCAAGCGAGATTTTGGCCGGAGCCATTCAGGATAACGACCGTGGAATCGTGATCGGTAGGAGGTCTTTTGGTAAGGGTTTAGTTCAACGCGAAATGGAATTTGGTGACGGTTCTGCAGTCCGACTAACCGTAGCCCGATATTACACGCCGAGCGGCCGCTCAATTCAAAAGCACTACGATGAAGGAGTTGAAGCTTATTTTGGTGATTTTGCGAAACGTTTTGACAGCGGAGAACTTTACGAAAAAGACAGCATCAAAATTGCCGATACGCTGAAATTTAAAACCAAACGCGGAAGAATCGTGTATGGTGGCGGCGGAATCGTGCCGGATGTTTTTGTGCCGTTGGATAAAAATCACGGGCAATTCAGTATTTCTTATTTGATGCAATCCGGAATTGTCGGCTACTTTGTTTTCGAACAACTTGATCGCAATCGGGCATTGTTTGCTGGGAAGTCGTATGCGGATTTTCTGGAAGAGATCAAAACTTCCGAAACCTATTATAACGCGTTTACAAAGTATATGTCAGATAACGGATTGACCCTGCAGTTCGATTCCAATAAAGCGATGGTTAAAAGATATCTGGCGGCGGAGTTTGCACGTCAGCTTTACAGCGACGACAAGTATTTTGAGATCGTAATCATGGAAGATGAGATGATAAAAGCGGTGCTCGAGCGGGATTAAAATCTCTTTTGTACTTTATCGTGACTCTGTGAATGTTTGCCTTCGTTCCATTCCGTTAAAATATCGGTTGCTACTGATGCGCCACTGCCGGCGGCAATCGATAATTGACTTCTCCATCCGGCAAGATTTCCGGCAACGTAAATTCCGGGTGCCACAAGATGATCGACATTTTCAAGTTGAATGCGCTGCTTTTCGGGAGCAGCCTTGCGATGCGGAATCACATATTGCATCAGTCCCTCTACATAGAACGTATTGGCGTAACCAATTGCAACTACGATTCGTTTTGCCGTATAGCTTTCTTTATTGGTAACCACAGTAAATTTGGGGTATTCGCCTTCAATCCGCAGAACCTTTTGACCATTTATTTGAATCACGTGCGGATAAAGATCGTTTAGATGCTGAATGCTTTCTTTGAGAAGTTGAGCGCCTGTAGTTCCGGGAGCTATTCCGTATGAATTATTAAATAAAGCATCTTGAAGTGATGATGCTTTTTGGTGCGCAATCACACCTATTTTCTTGTCGGCTACAAAAGGTTTTGAAACTGCCGACCCCAGAACCAGTGCGCATGAAATTCCTGCAACACCACCACCGAGTATAAGAACATCAAACGGCATTATTTTCCGTTGAGTTTTTCTTCGAGAAGTTTTGATGATTTAAATATCAACAAAATGCAAATCGCGCAAAATGATGCGGCAATTCCAATCAATGCAATCATGCTGTCACCTTCAAGCAAATTATTGAAATCAAGTAAAGTGATATTGAAAATGATAAGCGCGAATGCTAGAATTACTAAAATATAAGTAAAAATTTTCATGACGTAAAATAATTCAGGGCGATAAATGTATAAAATCGGTTATTATATAAATAGTGCTTTAACATTCGATGCGAATAATTTAACAGCGATTGCAAGAAGTACGACACCGAACACCCTTCGGATAACCCCAAGTCCGTCCTTTCCTAATAATTTTTCGATTTTGGCAGACGATTTCAGAACTCCGTATACAATGATAATATTTAAAATAATTGCGACAATTATGTTGATGGCGTCAAACTGGGCGCGTAGCGATAGAAGCGTTGTCATCGTTCCGGCGCCTGCAATCAGCGGAAATGCAATCGGTACAATTGATGCAGAACTCGATTCCTCATCGCGATAAAGCCGGATTCCCAAAATCATTTCCAAGGCAAGAAAGAACAATACAAACGAACCGGCAACTGCAAATGAATTCACATCGATCCCAATCAGGTTCAGAATTTCTTCTCCAACAAATAGGAAAACAACCATGATGATTGCAGCAACAATTGATGCCTTTTCAGATTCGATTTTTCCATGTCTTTGTCTGAGGTCGACCAGAATAGGTACCGTTCCAACAATGTCAATCACCGCAAATAACACCATGGTAACCGTAATAATTTCGCGTAAATCTAGTATCATATCATTTCCTTTTGCGACTACAAAAATACTCCATCCATACGAAGCTACCGCCAAATTAAGTCAAATTTTTAACAACTTTTTCAAGGGTTAAATCTCTTCAAATCAGGCTTTTTTAAATTACCTTTGCCGGATGTTTCAGTTAGGAAAAACCATTGTATCTGAGGATATCCTCGAAAAAGAATTCGTCTGCAATCTTTCAGCTTGTAAAGGAGCGTGCTGCATTGACGGTGATGCCGGTGCGCCGCTTAGTCGCGAAGAAACCGTGATCCTCGACGAAATCTATCCCATTGTTAAACCGTTTCTACGTCCGGAGGGAATTGCGGCGATTGAAGAACAAGGCGCCTGGGTTGTTGGAACCGACGGCGATCTTGAAACTCCGCTGATTGACCAAAAGGATTGTGCCTATGTCATCTTCGACGGGTCGACTGCATTATGCGGAATCGAGCAAGCTTATAACCAAGGTTTGGTAAGTTGGAAAAAGCCGGTTTCTTGTCATTTGTATCCGATCAGAGTCAAGGATTTCTCTGAATTTGCCGCGGTTAATTATGATCGTTGGGACATTTGCGACGATGCTTGCTCACTAGGAAAGGAGCTTGAAGTTCCGGTTTACAAATTTGTCAAAGAAGCGCTGATCAGACGTTTCGGTGCTGATTGGTATGCCGAACTCGAAAAGGTTGCCGATGAACTCAAAAAGCAAAATCAAATAGATTAATTTTAGCTTTACATCGCTTGCTCTAAAGCCCTTTGTTTCTGTGGTTTTAGAGGTTTCTGTGTTTCGTATATTCTTATTCTTCAGCGGTTTACAGAATATTGTCGCCGTCCCTTGCTATCATTGGTTTGTTAAAAACTATGAGCTTTTGTGGATAAGTTCGACTTTATAAATCCGTTTCAAATTGCAATCTTTGTATCAGCAAAGAGCCTTAAATATTTGTTAAAATCCCCGTCAGTAAAACCTCACGATATGTCAGCAGTTGAACCAATTTTACAAGAAAATAAAAACCGTTTTGTCATTTTTCCAATCAAACACCACGACATTTGGGAGTGGTATAAAAAAATGGAAGCCAGCTTTTGGACTGCCGAAGAAATCGACCTTTCGCAGGATCTTAACGACTGGAACAACAAATTAAATAATGAAGAGCGCTATTTTATCAAACATATTCTTGCGTTTTTCGCCGCTTCAGACGGAATCGTAAACGAAAATTTAGCCGAGAACTTTGTCAATGAAGTTCAGTATGCTGAAGCTAAATTCTTCTATGGTTTCCAGATTATGATGGAGAACATCCACTCGGAGACTTACTCGCTTTTGATTGATACTTATGTCAAAGATGAGGTTGAAAAGGATCAGCTTTTCCGCGCGCTTGATGTGTTTCCTGCAATTAAAAAGAAAGCTGATTGGGCATTAAAATGGATCGAATCGGATTCATTCGCCGAGCGCTTAATTGCCTTTGCAGCGGTTGAAGGCATCTTCTTCTCAGGTGCATTTTGCTCGATTTACTGGTTGAAAAAACGCGGATTAATGCCGGGTCTTACCTTCTCAAACGAATTGATTTCTCGCGATGAAGGTGTTCACTGTGATTTTGCGGTGCATTTGCACAATCATCATCTGGTAAATAAAGTTTCAAAAGAACGTATCCGCGAAATCATTGTCGATGCGTTGGATATCGAAAGAGAGTTTATCACCGAATCGCTTCCGGTAAGCCTTATCGGAATGAATGCAAAATTAATGACCCAATATCTCGAGTTCGTTGCCGATCGTCTTTTAGTCGAGTTAGGTTGCGAGCGCGAATACAACACCACAAACCCGTTCGATTTCATGGATATGATATCGCTTCAGGGGAAAACCAACTTCTTCGAAAAGAAAGTTGCCGAATACCAAAAAGCGGGTGTCATGAACACCGATTCTGACGCTCAGAAAATATCATTCGATGCCGATTTCTAGAATAATGTAGCAATTTGAAAAATGTAGCAATGAGCTGCATTGGTACATCGATACATTGGTACATCTACTTTTTAATATTACAAATAACCCGAGGTCGTAAAGGGATTTATGCCTTCACAAAAACACTATTCTTATGTATGTAATTAAAAGAAACGGACAAAAAGAGCCGGTAATGTTCGACAAGATCACTGACAGGATCAAAAAACTGTGCTACGGCCTGAACGATCTGGTTGATTCGGTGAAAGTCGCAATGCGCGTCATCGAAGGTCTGTACGACGGGGTGACCACCTCAGAACTGGATAATCTTGCAGCCGAAACCGCAGCGTCAATGACAATTGCGCACCCTGATTATGCTCAGTTGGCGGCACGTATTGCCATTTCAAATTTGCATAAGAATACCAAAAAATCATTTTCCGAAACTATGTCGGATATGTACCACTATGTAAACCCGCGTACAGGCAAAGATTCACCACTTTTGTCTGATGAGGTTTATCAAGTAATCACGGAAAATGCGGCTTATCTCGATTCGCATATCATTTATAACCGTGATTTCAACTATGATTATTTCGGTTTTAAAACGCTTGAGCGTTCATATCTATTGAAAATAAACGGCAAAATCGTAGAACGTCCGCAACATATGTTGATGCGCGTTTCGGTTGGAATCCACTTAGGCGATCTTGCTTCAGTGATCGAAACCTACGAACTGATGTCGAAAAAATATTTTACGCACGCAACTCCAACGCTTTTCAACGCCGGAACGCCTAAACCGCAAATGTCGTCGTGTTTCCTTTTGCAAATGCAAGACGATTCAATCGACGGAATCTACGATACGCTGAAACAAACCGCAAAAATCTCGCAATCGGCAGGTGGAATCGGATTGTCAATCCACAATGTTCGCGCAACAGGATCGTATATCAGAGGAACAAACGGTACTTCAAACGGTATTGTGCCAATGCTTCGCGTGTTTAACGATACGGCGCGTTACGTTGATCAAGGTGGTGGAAAACGAAAAGGAAGCTTTGCCATTTACTTGGAAACCTGGCATGCCGATATCTTCGACTTCCTCGATCTGAAAAAGAACCACGGTAAAGAAGAAATGCGTGCCAGAGATTTGTTCTTCGCTATGTGGACTTCAGATCTTTTCATGAAACGAGTTCAGGAAGATGCGAATTGGACATTGATGTGCCCAAGCGAATGTCCGGGTCTTTACAATGTTTACGGCGACGAATTCGAAGCGCTTTACACCTCTTATGAAGCGCAAGGAAAAGGCCGAAAGACCATCAAAGCGCGTGAACTTTGGGAAAAAATCCTAGAGTCGCAGATTGAAACCGGTACACCTTACATGCTGTACAAAGACGCGGCAAACCGCAAATCGAACCAGAAAAACCTGGGAACGATTCGCTCGTCAAACCTTTGTACCGAGATCATGGAATATACTGCCGAAGACGAAGTTGCAGTTTGTAACTTGGCGTCGATCTCGCTTCCGATGTTTATCGAAAACGGCGAATTCAATCACCAGTTAATGTACGATGTCACCAAACGCGTGACCAAAAACCTGAACAAGGTAATTGACAGAAACTATTATCCGGTTCCGGAAGCTGAAAACTCAAACATGCGTCACCGTCCGGTTGGATTGGGCGTGCAAGGTTTGGCTGATGCTTTCATTTTGCTACGTATGCCGTTTACCAGCGACGAGGCTAAAAAACTGAATCAGGAAATCTTCGAAACACTTTATTTTGCAGCCGTAACCGCATCAATGGAAATGGCTAAAGAAGAAGGTCCATACTCAACTTTTGAAGGTTCACCAATGTCACAAGGCGAGTTCCAACACAATATGTGGGGACTAAAAGACGAAGAGCTTTCAGGTCGTTGGGACTGGGCTTCATTGAGAAAAGAAGTCATGCAACACGGAGTTCGTAACTCCTTGCTTGTTGCGCCGATGCCAACTGCTTCAACATCGCAAATTCTCGGAAACAACGAAGCCTTCGAGCCATACACATCCAATATTTATACAAGACGCGTTTTGTCGGGCGAGTTCATCGTGGTCAACAAACACTTGTTGGAAGATCTTGTTAACCGCGGTTTGTGGAACGAGTCTTTAAAACAGGAAATCATGCGCCACAACGGTTCGGTTCAAAACATCGATGCAATTCCGCAAGATCTTAAAGAACTCTACAAAACCGTTTGGGAAATGAGCATGAAAGACATTATTGATATGTCGCGCCAACGCGGATATTTCATCGATCAGTCGCAATCGCTCAACCTGTTCATGCAAGATGCGAATTATTCAAAACTAACTTCAATGCACTTCTACGCTTGGCAGTCTGGATTGAAAACCGGAATGTATTATTTGAGAACAAAGGCGGCAGTAGACGCAATCAAATTTACGCTTAACAACGATAAAAAAGCGGAGCCAATGGTTATGGTCGACGCCGAATTATCTCCAGTACAAGTTGCCGCGCCTGTCAAGCCTCAGGCGGTCGCTGAAGTGCAGCCAATCGCTGTAGATGAGTTCAAAGCAATGATCGAGAGATCCCGCAGCGCTGAACCAGACGATTGTGAAATGTGCGGATCATAATTTTTAATATTGAAACAGCTATCTTTTAGGTAGCTGTTTTTTTTAGAAGCTATTCCGGCTATTCGCTATTATCTTTTGCCGCTTAAAGAAAGCGGCAAAAGGATAACCGCTGCTATCCGGGCTAGGGGTGCCAATCAATTCAAGTAGATGTCGGAATGCTCTTTCGATTAATTTACGTGTGACTTGCATGATGTTGAAATTTTTGCTTTTAAAATAAATGAACTATATTTCCGGTTCAATATTTAAAGTAATTTACCAATGAGAAGATTTTTAATTATTAAGCAGTTTTTCTCTTAAGCCCTACAAGTCTGCGCCGACAATGCCCTGGAGGAGGCTCTTTTCGAAATGGATCCGAATGTCGAGCCATAATAAACAATCATAATCCGCCCTCCAACGGCGGATTGTCAATTTTTTGAATAATGAACAATATTTTATATTATGTTGCGCTATTGTTTTGTTTTGCAACGAACGCACAAACCATCGAAGTCCACTATCAAATCCAGATCGATTTAAGCGGAGGAAAATCACAGCCCAATCTTCAACAGTACCATCTCACAAATAGCCAAGGCAAATCTCTTCAAAAAAAATTTCTGGAAAAGCATTCGTCAGAGAATCGTGATGGATCAACCTCAAGATTTGTAAAGCTCGGTAATGACACGACATTTATTTATAAAAATTTCAGTACCGACCGCCTGATATCAGAGGAGCGGATCTTTACAAAGGCTTTTGTTGTTGAAGACAATCTGCAGCTTTTTAAATGGACAATTGAAGCTGACACACTTACTGTTTTAAGCCAGAAGTGCCGCAAAGCATCAACAAAATTTCGCGGTAGGGAATATATAGCCTATTTTGCCGAAGACATCCCCATTCCCGACGGACCCTATAAATTTAACGGGTTGCCGGGATTAATTTTAAAAGTGCTGATGGTAAACTCGGATTCGGTGTTTGTGGCAGAAGCGGTTTCAATTCGCTTAAACGGCACAAACAAAGAGATTCGCAATCCTTTTGAAGGCAAAAAATTAACCCGTTACGAAGATTATAAAAAGGAGCATAAAAGAAAGAGCTCAGAGATGGAGGCATATTCGCAACAAGGCGATGTCAAAATTTCAAGCTCGGGTTGGGAGCTACATGATGAATAGAGTTTCCCTTTCCCTTTTAATTTGCATGTTTTCTCTTTTTCAATCATATTCGCAAGAAATTACGGGTACGGTAATTTCTGATAATGGCGTACTGCCAAATGCCCGGGTTACGGCAAAAAAGAAGTCACAAATTTTGTCCTTTGCTTTCACTAATGTCAAGGGTGAGTTTACGCTACCGGATCTCCAAACCGACAGCGTGAATATTGAAGTCACACATTTAAATTTCGACACAAAATTAATCCGCGTCGTCCTTCCTTTATCAGATCCGCTCCTAATCACGCTTGTCGAAAAACCTACATCACTTTCAGAAGTCGTTATTGTGAACGATCGACCGATGACACAAAAGAAAGATACCGTAATCTACAAAATTGACCACTTTAAGGACGGCACCGAACGTGTTGTTGAAGACATCCTCAAAAAGTTACCCGGAATCAACGTTACCGAAGCGGGAAAAATATTCTATAAGGGAAAGGAAATAAAATCACTGATGATTGACGGCGACGATCTTTTTAGTTCCCAATATACCATCGGAAGCAAAAATATCGACGTAAACGATGTCGAATCAGTCGAGGCCATCGAAAACTTCAATAAAAACAAAATTCTTCATAAGCTAAGCGAAAGTAACAACGTTGCCCTAAACCTAAATCTTAAGAACGGCCGGCCGGCAATATCCGCCCGAGCGACATTGGAAAACAACTTTTACTCTAAGTATAATAATGGTCTGACTTCGTTGTTACTTCATCAAAAAATTAAAGGATTCAGTACCATTCAGTTTAACAACATTGGCAATAGCTTGATACCTGATTTTTATTTCGACGGAGTTGGCGCTGATAAACTGGAAAAGTCGCGCGACTTAATCAGCAACGGCGCGTTTCCCACGTTTTTAGGAAATCGGAATTCACTGCTTAACAATACATTTTCGACGAACGAATCGATTAAGGTAAACTTGGTAAAAACGGTTTCATCAACTTTCGGGATTAACTATTTTCAGGATAAAATTTCGCAAGACTTGAAAAGCCGGAGCGATTATTCATTCCAGGATCAATATCTTACGTATCGCAATATCGACCGCCAAATACAAAAACCTCAAGTGTTTTCGATAAGCAATGAAAATGAATTTTATAATAGTGAAAACTTGCAAGTCAACTCGGTTTTTTTACTTGAAAAGCGCTCGGTTTCATACGAAAATAATGGCATCAACAATGACGTTTTTCGCCGGAGCCAAGTCGGTTCTGATTCGTATTTCATAGGCGGAAAGATAACAGCAACTAAGTTGATCAGCAGTAAATCGGCGTTGAATGCTGAAATGTTATTTTCAGAAAGTCAGTCTGATCAGTTGTTGTCATTATCGCCGGAAATCGAATTGGAACCCGGCATTAGCGCCAAAGAACAAACCAGTATTATCAGTTCCTCTTACGTTGCGGGTCAGATAAAATATGTCACGAAATGGAAAAAATTCAATTTTGAAATTGCAAACAGCTCCCGGGTTCAAAACGATCATCTTAAAAGCAAACTCGACAGCATCAATGGTTTAGATCATCAAAACGACCTCGCTTTTGAAAGTTTCACTAATAGCTTTACATCGCAAGCCAAGTTTCAATTTCGCAAGTTCAATTTTAGGCTTAGTCATGAATTGACATATAATCAGATTAACAATGCTCTTAGTGATTTTGAAAATCTTTTTAACGCCGGCATCAGATATTCCATCAATAGAAAACAGCGAATCGAACTTCAATTCTTTCAACGATTGGAAAATCCGGCGCTTCAGAATGTCTTTACCTCGCCAATCTTAACATCAGACAGGACTTCCACCCAAAATCAAGGGTTGATCAACAATATAAAATCAACCGATGCGTCGCTGGTCTACACCATTTCGGATACTTATAATACTTTCTTTTTGAGAACGGCCGTTACCTTCAGCAGTCGAAACAGAGATTATTATCAGACCACTCAGTTGTCTCCGGTCATCATCCGAACCAATTCAATTTTACTTGATTATGGAAACAACCGGGCGGGCGCAAACCTATCAGTCCACAAATTAATTCCCGGTCTAAAAATAAATGTGAAGTACAATGTCAACTACACATTTTTGAAGTTCTACAATTACATTGAAGATTCTCCGCTGCGTACAATCAACAGCTCATTATTGAACAACGAACTTGAACTCTATAAAACCATAAAATCATTTTCGCTCAAAAATACATTGAACGTCGACTATCGGATGTATAAAGTTGAAGGCCGAACCAATTCATTTGCGCAAATAAAAAACGAGTTTTCTGTTAACGTCAAACTATCAGAGTTGCTCAGCATGCAATCAAACATCAAAACCTTTTTGCCCGACAACCAAAGTCGTTTTCACTACAATTTCCTAGATTTTGAAGTTTTGTATAATTTAAAATCCCTGAAAACCGAATTTTATTTGAGAGGGCAAAATCTGCTGAATCACAAGACATTCCGCAACGTTTCAGTATCAGATTTCGAACGGTCGTCGTTCTCTTACAAATTGCAGGAACGTACCATATTGCTCGGAATGATGTTCAAACTATTCTGATTTTTTTTTAGAAGCTATTCCGGCTATTCGCTATTATCTTTTGCCGCTTAAAGAAAGCGGCAAAAGGATAACCGCTGCTATCCGGGCTAGGGCTAATTCGTTTTATTGAACCGCTATCTAATCCGAAAATCGCTAACTTTACATTTTTAAAAACCAACACCCAAAACCCAGAAAATGAAAGAAAAAGGCCTATATACCGGAATCATTGAACAAGATGAACATGGCAACTTCTTCTGCGGCGAATACCTACTCGATTATAAGTATACCACCGAGAACAAGTTTAAAGTCGGCGACGAAATCAATATCAAAACCGCAATCGCCAATCCGAGCGATATGAGCGCAGGTTGGTATCCAAAGAAATCTCGCAATTTTTTCCTCGCGAATAAGAAGGAGTAATGGCGCAATTTTAAAATTTGAAAATTTGCCACATTCCTTTCACCCTTCACCTTTTACCTAGAACCCAAGACCCAACATCCAACCAACCATGAACTGGGAACAACTTCTTTCTCTGCGTCGCCAAGGCGATAAAAACAAACGCCTCCGGCGCGAACAAGACGATACCCGACTCGGATTTGAAGTCGATTACGACCGGATTATCTTTTCATCCGCTTTTAGAAGTTTGCAGGACAAAACGCAGGTCATTCCGCTTTCAAAAACCGACTTTGTTCATACCAGACTTACACACAGTCTTGAAGTTTCCGTAGTTGGGCGCTCGATCGGCCGATTGGTTGGTAAGAAGATTATTGAAAAATATCCATACCTAAAAGAAGTTCACGGTTATCATATGAACGACTTCGGTGCAATTGTAGCCGCGGCTTCGCTGGCACACGACATCGGAAATCCACCGTTTGGTCATTCGGGTGAAAAGGCCATCGGCGAATATTTTTCAATTGGTAACGGGCTGCAATTCAAACAGCAACTTTCGCCAAAAGAATGGCAGGATTTGATCGATTTTGAAGGCAATGCGAACGGTTTTGCGGTGCTTACAGGTACGCGTCCCGGACATGAAGGCGGACTGCGGATTTCATATGCAACGTTAGGCGCATTTATGAAGTATCCCAAGGAGAGTCTGCCAAAGAAACCAACGCCGAACATCGCCGATAAAAAATATGGGTTTTTTCAAACCGATAAAGATTTCTTTAATGAAGTTGCCGCAGAACTAGGCTTAATCCCGAATAAATCAGGATCGGATACGGGTTATGAACGACATCCTCTGGCTTATCTCGTTGAAGCCGCAGATGATATTTGCTATACGATTATCGATTTTGAGGACGGCATCAACCTCGGACTAGTGTCTGAAGATTATGCGCTGGAATACTTGATAAAACTCGTTAAAGACAGCATTGACACTGCAAAATACAACACGCTTACCACCAAGGAAGACCGAATCAGCTATTTGCGTGCGCTCGCCATTGGTAGTTTGATTAATGATGCTGTAAGGGTATTTATCGAAAATGAAGAAAATATACTTGCGGGTCAGTTTCCGTATGCTTTAATGGACAAAAGCAAGTACAAAGTACAGATGGACGACATCATTAAGCTATCGGTTAAGAAAATATACCAAAGTAGGGAAGTGATCGAAAAGGAACTAACCGGATACAAAATCATTAACCATTTGCTGGATAATTTCATTACGGCTTACAACAATAACTACGACGGTAAGGCAAGCAATTACGATAAATTACTATTGAAAATTTTGCCCGAAAGACATCATCTTGAAAAGGCAACATTATATGAGCGATTGCTTCACATATGCCATTTCGTGTCGTTGTTAACCGATGGGAATGCGCTTGAAATCTTTGATACAATTAACGGCCGACGAAAAAATTAGAAGCTGTAAACAAGTCCGACGCCAAGCATTTGTTTTAGCTGAAGTTTCGGTCCTTCGATGATCTGCGTGCCGTCGACTTTTTTCTTGTTCTTCACATCGTGGTCATAAACTAAATGCGCACCAATATTGGCTTTAACGTATTTGTTGACGATCAAATCAAGTGAAACCTGCCAATCAACATCGATATTCCCAAAATTGTTTAGGTAATCGGTGTAGAGATTCAGTTTGTTTTCTAAAACTATGTTTTTGAACACTTCGCGCTTCAAATGTGTGGTGATTAAAAAACCAAGTTCCGTTTTCGAGTTCTCGCCTTCACGGATGAGCTCGCCGGTTTCAGTATCATAAATTGCTTTTTTAACACCAAAAGCACCCTGATCGGCAAGACGCTGATCCAAAACCAACGTGTTTTTCATAGTTAATGGCGAGATATAAAGGTTGAAATTCTTCTGCTTATTTGCATATTCGGCACCAATACCCAGAAACGTATATGCCGGTGCAAATGGTTGCGATATCGCTTTTTCCACATTCGGATACGCATATCCAGCGGTAAATTGAGTGTTGAAATTAAATCGCGCCGAATGATACCAGCCTGAAGTTGTGTCGCGCCTGTAACCAAAATTTGAACTGAACTGAAACGCATCATCTGTCTTTCGAAGTTCGATTCCGTCCTGTTTGTTGAGTCCGTATCGAATCGTAAGTTCATTGCCCCATTTTACATTTCCCTTGACGTAGCGCCTGATGAATTCGCCTTTGAAAAGTCCGGTAACTGAGCTAACTCCACCCGGACTCCAATTAACAAACGCAATTTCGTTCAAATCGAATCCAACCGTATTTTTTTTGGTCCAATTGGAGATGGTATCAGGCGTTGGCTGGATGATTACCTGGGATTGTACGGAAATAGCAAAAAATGCGAAGAAAAATAACGAAAGAATTCTCATTTGAAATAGTTAGGCTCAATTGGCAAAATTCCCCTTTTTTTAGTAAGTCTGCAAAATTTCGACCAGGCTTTCTTTGTTAATTCTACTATAACGATGTAGTTCTTCGACAGTTCCGTGTTCGATGAACTTGTCGGGAACGCCTAGGATCTGAAGGTCGATTTTATATTTATGACGGGAAACAAATTCAGCGATTGAGCTTCCAAATCCGCCGCTAATCGTTCCTTCTTCTAATGTCGTGATGCGTTGATAGTTTTCGCAGATGTGATGTAAAAGTCTTTCGTCGAGTGGCTTTATGAATCCGAAATCATAATGCGAAAAATCGCTTTGATTTGGAAGCTCATCGATAGCTTTGGACATGGCGTTGCCAATAAATCCGGTGGTTAAAATAGCGTGTTTATTGCCTTTTCGAAGCTGATTTGCCTTTCCAATTTGAATCTCAGTATAGTCAACTTCCCAATTTGTAATCACCCCACGGCCGCGCGGATATCTGATTGCTATTGGATTTTTTAAATCCAGTTGAGCCGTGTACAGAATGTTTCGAAGCGCAATTTCATTTAGAGGTGCGTAAATCGTCAGGTTCGGGATGCATCTCAGAAAAGCGATATCGAAAACGCCGTGGTGAGTCGCCCCATCTTCACCAACAAGTCCGGCGCGATCAAGGCAGAAGATCACCGGTAAGTTTTGAAGCGCAACATCGTGAATCACCTGGTCGTAGGCGCGTTGAAGGAAAGTCGAATAAATGTTGCAATAAACAACCATTCCCTGAGTGGCCATTCCGGCAGATAACGTCACCGCATGTTGTTCGGCAATTCCGACGTCAAAAGCCCGCTCAGGAAATTCGTCCATCATATATTTTAGTGAACTTCCAGTTGGCATTGCCGGAGTAATTCCGATGATCTTTTTATTTTTTCGTGCCAGATCAAGCAGCGTTAGTCCGAAGACATCCTGAAATTTTGCCGGTAAACCATTTTCTTGTTGAATGGCAAGTTCGCCGGTCAACTTATCAAATTTTCCGGGAGCGTGATACTTTACCTGATTTTCCTCGGCTTTCTTCAGACCTTTGCCCTTGGTTGTGATTATATGAAGGAATTTCGGTCCTTTTTTTCGTTTTAAGCGTCGCAACTCTTTTATCAAGCCGAATATATCGTGTCCGTCGATTGGGCCGCTATAATCGAAGTTAAGCGACTTAATCATGTTATTTTGACGCGGATTTTTTCCTTCTTTGACTGCGGTAAAATAATTCTTAAGGGCGCCAACCGCAGGGTCGATTCCGATGGCGTTATCATTGAGGATGACCAGAAGGTTTGCATCGGTTACGCCCGCGTGATTCAGGCCTTCGAAAGCCATTCCGCTTGCAATTGAAGCATCGCCAATGACTGCAATATGATGTTTGTCGAAATTGCCGTTAAGTGCTGAAGCCATTGCCATTCCGAGTGCGGCAGAAATTGAGGTCGACGAATGTCCGACGCCAAAAGTATCAAATTCGCTTTCAGTTCTCTTGGGAAAACCTGAAATGCCGTTGAGTTGTCGATTGGTGTCAAAAATGTTGCGACGACCGGTTAGGATCTTATGTCCGTAAGCCTGATGACCGACATCCCAAACCAGTAAATCTTCGGGAGTGTTGAAAACGTAGTGAAGTGCGATGGTGAGTTCGACCACGCCGAGTGATGCGCCGAGATGACCTTCCTTAACGGAAACGACATCGATAATAAACTCGCGTAATTCCGTGGCTAAAGCAGGAAGATCTGCTAAGTCGAGTTTACGAAGCGATTTTGGGTCGTCTATTTTTGAAAGTATATTTTCGGGCATAGAGCAAATGTAAGAACAAATTGTAATTTTGGCTTATGGAAAACATTTTCGACGATGCTTATTTTATGCGAAAAGCGCTTCAGGAGGCGCAGTATGCGTACGATCGGGGAGAGGTTCCGGTTGGAGCGGTTGTAGTTGTAAACAATAATGTGATAGCCCGGAGTCACAATTTGACGGAAATGCTGAACGATGTGACGGCTCATGCCGAAATGCAATCGATTACGGCAGCTGCGAATTATTTAGGCGGAAAATACCTGATTGATTGTACGCTTTATGTGACGATTGAGCCGTGTCAGATGTGTGCGGGTGCTTTGTATTGGAGTCAAATTTCAAAGGTTGTATTTGGTGCGCGTGATGAAAAACGCGGATTCATCGCGATGGGAACCAAGTTGCACCCGAAGACGAAAGTTGTGTCGGGTGTGCTTGAGAAGGAAGCGGGTGAGTTGATGCTGAAGTTTTTTGCGGAGCGGAGGAGGTAGAAATGTGGCGATTTGAAAATTTGAAGATTTGAAGATTTGAAAATGGGAGCGGCGGGATGTAATGTAATACTTCTGTCCGCGCTTAAGTTTTCTTTGCAAGCAAATACAATAATTTGGCTAACATTTGGAGTGCTGACTGTTGCCAAAAAACTGCACTATAATTTTATGCTGGCATTAATACTTCCATTTATTGGATTCATTATTTCACTAGTCGGTGCGACGTTTACAATTGGGTTGCTGTTGAGCGCTATTTTCAAACGGAATATCAATAAGAATCCAGAAAATTACTGACGGCAAAAGTAGTTTGCATGTTTTCAGTTAGTTGCAGTTTTATTTGCTGAAAGAATGATGGTTCGTTTTTGCATCAATTATCTGGTCACAGCATCAGTAATCCTTCGGCTTTTCCGCATTCACCCAAAACCCAAAACCCAAGATCCAACCACCAACCCCCACTAGCCCGGATCGAAGCGGAAATCCTGTCATTGCCAACTGTTTTTTTTTGAGGTAATTGGCGTAGTAAAGGCAATGGCAGATTGAAGTGTAGAGCCGGAAATAGCTCCTAAACAGGCATAAAAAAACCGCCAATCTTTAGGGGAAAGGCGGTGTTTTATTAATCTTTTATAGCGTTGCCATTTTGGTCGAAGAAGTGATATTCTAGGAATGTATAGGCGTCGCGGGGAATAATTTTAATCCACTTTTTGTGTTCAAGGAACCACTTAGATCGCAGTGAGGGAAAGCCTTTTGTAAGGTAAGCCTCGACGAATGGATGGGTATTGAGAACGAGTTTTTTGTGGAGTTTGGCAAGTCGTTCGACATCGCCGGCAATTTTATCTATAATGAGTATTGGCGCTTCGATTTCTCCTTTTTCGTTGTTAGGATCTTCTTCACGCGTTTTAATGTTTACTTCCGGCCGTACTCGTTGCCTTGTAATTTGGATCAAACCGAATTTACTTGGCGGCAGGATTTTGTGTTTGGCTTTATCGTCGCTCATTTCCTGGCGAAGGTAATCAAATAATTTTTTGCGGTTGTCGGGATTGGTCATGTCGATAAAATCAACGACTATGATTCCGCCCATATCTCGCAGTCGCAACTGGCGGGCAATTTCTGCTGCCGCGATCATATTGACCTCGAGTGCGGTATCTTCCTGGTTGGTTGCCTTGTTAGATCGGTTTCCGGAGTTGACGTCGATAACGTGCAAAGCTTCGGTATGTTCAATAACGAGATAGGCTCCTTTACTCATCGACACTGTCTTACCGAACGAGGTTTTGATCTGTCTCTCTACGTTGAATTTCTCAAATATAGGAGTGTCTTTTGACTGATATAGCTTCACTATTGATTGTTTTGAAGGTGCTATTTCTTGTAAATAGTCCTTGGTTTCTTGGTACAGTTCCTCATCATCAATGTGGATTCCGCTGAAGGAATCATTGAACACATCGCGCAGTATTGATGACGCGCGGTTGAGTTCTCCGAGTACTTTTGACGGATGATGGGCCACTGGTAATTTTTTGCACATTGCTGTCCACCTGGCGAGCAGGTTTTGCAAGTCTTTATCTAGTTCTGCGACTTTTTTGCCTTCGGCTACCGTGCGAACGATAACGCCGAAACCTTTTGGCCTGATTGATTGAACGAGTCGTTTAAGACGATCTTTTTCTTCTTTTGATTCGATTTTTTGTGATATCGAAATGCGGTCAGAAAAAGGAACGAGAACAATATATCGGCCGGCGAGAGACAGCTCTGAGCTGATTCGTGGGCCTTTTGTTGATATAGGTTCTTTGACGACTTGTACTAAAACGGATTGATTTGTGGTTAAGACATCGCTGATGGCACCGTCTTTATCAATCTCTTTTTCAAACTTAAAGTTTTTGAGGGAGTAATCTTTAATCTTGCCTGAGGCGACAAGTTTGATGAATTTAAGTGAGGATGTGAGATTAGGTCCGAGGTCGTGATAATGCAAAAATGCATCTTTCTCGAAGCCTACATTTACAAAGGCAGCGTTTAGTCCGGCTACCGGCTTTCTTATTTTGGCGATAAAAATGTCGCCAACCTGAAAGTTGCTTTTTTCCTCTTCCTTGTGTAATTCAATTAATTTTCCATCTTTTAATAAGGCAAAATCTACGGCTTCAGAACTTGATCTGATGATTAATTCTTTATTCACGCTGTAAATTTTTATCTCTCTTAGGTGAAGGGTTAAGGGTGAAAAGTATCGGGATTTCACTCCCTGCCTTTTACCATTAGCCTTTTACCCCCGAAGGGATGTTGTACAATTGTTGTGTTTCCGAAGGATGATTTATCCGATTTCAATGAACGACAAAAAGAAAAAAGTAGTGAAGACTACTTTTTCTTTTTGTGGCGGTTAGCTCTCGCTCTTTTTTTGCGTTTGTGAGTAGCTACCTTATGTCTCTTTCTTTTTTTACCACTTGGCATACGTTCGAATTTTGTTGATTATTATTATTTGGTTGTTTCGTTGTTTGTCTTAACACCTTCTACAAATACTTTTGCAGGTTTGAATGCCGGGATGTTGTGCGCCGGAATTTTGATAGTGGTATTTTTAGAGATATTTCTTCCTGTTTTCTCAGCTCTTGTTTTGATGATAAAGCTTCCAAAACCTCTAAGGTAAACATTGTCGCCTGTCTCAAGTGAAGTCTTAACCTCTTCCATAAATGACTCTACTGTCGCCTGAACGTCACCTTTTTCAAGTCCTAATTTCTCCGCAATTTTAGCTACGATATCCGCTTTCGTCATTTTCTCTTGTATTATAGTTTATGTGTGATTTTTGAGTGTGCAAATATATGAACTAAAAAACAAACTCTAGCCTAAAAGTCTAAAATTTAATACTATAAACTGCTACTTTTGTGGACTTTGCAGAAATATGGCATTTTATAAGCGATTGATTCAGTGGTATCTACTAAATAAACGGGATTTGCCTTGGCGCAATACAACCGATCCATACGCCATTTGGCTGTCTGAAATCATCCTTCAACAAACCCGAGTTGCACAAGGATTGCCTTATTTTGTGTCGTTTATCGATGCTTTTCCAACGGTTTTCGATCTGGCTGCCGCCGATGAAGATCAGGTTTTGAAACTTTGGCAAGGCTTGGGCTATTATTCGAGAGCCCGAAATCTTCATAAAACAGCGAAATTTATTGCACAAGATCTCGGCGGAGTCTTTCCGGATTCGTATGCCGGATTGTTGAAACTCGGTGGTGTCGGTCCGTATACTGCCGCTGCAATTGCGTCTTTCTCCTACGATGAGGCTGTTCCGGTTGTTGACGGTAATGTTTATCGGGTGCTGGCGCGTCACTTCGGAATTGAAAATGATATCGCACATTCGTCGGCAAGAGTCATATTTACTGAATTTGCCGCATCGCTGATGCCAGAGAACGAAGCTGCCAATGCCAATCAAGCGATAATGGAATTTGGTGCGCTGCAATGCGTTCCCCGAAATCCGGATTGTCAAAAGTGTGTCATGCAATCAACTTGTGTTGCCTTTAAAGTCGGAAAGGTAAATGAGCTTCCCGTTAAAAGTAAAAAGAAACCGGTCAAAATCAGGCATTTCAATTATTTGCTGATCCGCGATAATCTGGATAAAATTGCTTTGCGAAAAAGAACCGCGAAAGATATTTGGCAGAACCTCTACGAATTCCCGCTGATCGAAACCAACTCGGCTGTAAATATTGATGACCTTACGCCAATGGTTCTTGAGATTCGCGAGGATGCATCAGTCTATGAAACGGCAGATTATGATGTTGTACACAAACTTTCGCATCAACACCTTCACATTAAGTTTTGGGATGTGCGTGTCAATGGAATTCTCAACAACGGCATCGCTACAGAGGATTTACACAAGTATGCGTTACCGACGGCGCTTCTGAATTATGTCGAAAAGAATTGGAAATAGCACCCAACTTTGTATATTTGAGATAAATCTAAATTTTATGAACGGAACGCTGAATAAGGTCATGCTTATCGGGCATTTGGGCGATGAAGTAAAAATGCATTATTTTGAAGGTGGCAACTGCATCGGTCGTTTTCCTTTGGCAACAAATGAGGTTTATATCAATCGGCAAACCAACGAAAAGATCACGTCAACAGAATGGCATAATTTAGTCGTGCGTAATAAAGCGGCTGAAATCTGCGAAAAATATTTATCGAAAGGCGATAAGATTTATGTTGAAGGTCGGATAAAATCGCGTCAATGGCAAGCTGAAGACGGAGCAACGAAATATACTACCGAAATTCAGGTAACCGAATTTACATTCCTTACTACCAAAAAAGATACTGATACTACCAAACATACCGCGCCCGAGCAAAAATCAGGGTACGATCATCAAAATCTTCCTGAAAACGATCTTCCATTTTAAATTATGCTCAATAAACACGTTTTAGTTTTACTGTTGTCGACGTTGCTCTTGATCACCGCTGGTTGCAAGGACGACGTGGTTCCGAAACCGTCGGCGCAATTACGGCTGGATTATCCGGAAGCTGCGTATGTTCCGTTTGAGAATCATTGTCCGTTTGTATTTGGAATGAATGACGATGCGATCATCAAGGAAGTGGATCAGTGTAGTTTTACGATTGATTATCCGAAGATGAAGGCAACCATCTACCTAACTTATAAGCCTGTTACGGGCAACATCAATGATTTCTTGCGAGATGCCCAAACCCTTACATATAAACATGTAATTAAAGCTGATGACATCCTCGAGCAACCATTTATCAATCCGAGGGACAAGGTTTACGGAATGTTTTATCAGGTTCAGGGAAATGCGGCGACAAATGCTCAGTTTTATGTGACTGATAGCACAAAGCATTTTGTAACCGGTTCCGTTTACTTTTATGCAAAACCTAATTTTGATTCGGTGATGCCCGCGGCAAGTTATATCAAGAACGATATGAGGATGATCATGCAATCCTTACATTGGAAATAAAAAAAGGGAAGTTATTAGCTTCCCTTTTCTTTTGATGATAATTTGTTACATCAAGTTGCTTTCTGCTTTTTTCATGCAGCACTCTTTTTTTCCAGCTTTAGAACACGACTTTGCCTCCTCAGTCGATCCTTTTTTGGACTTTTTCTTTTTCTCTTTCTTTGGTTCGTTGTAGTTCATGGCTTGATCTGCAGTTGAACTTACATTCGACACCTTATAAAGTTTCCCTCCGGCAACGCCTTCTACAGTTTCGACAATCTTTTCAGGTGATTGCTTTGATGCGTCATATTTTACGGTTGCTGTCTTTGTGTCGTAATCGACTTTTGCTTCCTGAACGCCTTCCATATTTGCAACTTTAGACTCGATTGTTTTTGCACAACCGATCGCGCAACTCATTCCATCGATGCTAAAGCTGGCCGTTTCCATTTTTGCCGGTGCATCTGTCGAAGTAGTGTGATCGACAACAGTCTCGGTGGTCGCGTTGTTAGAATCCTTACACGCTACAAACATCGTCGCCACAGCGAAAATACCCAGAAATGAAGTTGAAATTTTCATAGAATATGATTGTTAAGTTAATTTATTTCAATGCGTTGACAAATTTACTCAAAAATGAATGAGGGAATGCCAAAAATGTTTGAATTTTGACCAACAAAAAAAATATAATGGAAGCAACAAAACAGCAGAAATGGCTGTATCTCGTAGTTCTTGCACTCATCTGGGGAAGCTCGTTTGTTTTAATCAAGAAGGGGCTTGTAGGGCTGACCCCATTTCAACTTGGCGCCGCCCGGATAATCTTTGCAGCGATCTTTTTGCTTCTGATCGGATTTCGGACTTTGCCGTCGATTCCGAGTTATAAATGGAAGTATATTGCTATTACGGCGATTACCGGCACATTCATACCTGTTTTTTTATTTTCCATTGCGCAAACGCAGATTTCGAGTTCGGTAAGTTCGATTCTCAATTCGCTTACGCCATTAAATACGCTTGGATTTGGAGTTTTGGCATTCGGACTTTCTACCACCCGAAACCAACTGATAGGCGTAGTAGTCGGATTGTTCGGTAGCGGGTTATTGATTTTGAATGGCGCTGCGAATCATCCGGAACAAAATTATTGGTATGCAGTTTTGGTGTTGATCGCCTCGATGTGTTACGCTTTGAATGTAAATTTGATAAAGCGGTATTTATCAGAGTTGAGTCCGCTTGCGATTTCTGCTGGTAATTTTGCATTGATGCTTATTCCGGCAGTTCTGATTTTATTCTTCGCTGATTTCTTTGTGGTCATAGAGTCAGTTGAAGTTCAGCAATCGGTGTTGTTCGTGATGGTTTTGGGAGTGGTTGGAACCGGGATTGCGAATTTGATATTCTTCAGGCTGATTCAAATGTCGTCGGCTGTTTTCGCATCGTCGGTAACGTATTTGATTCCGGTTGTAGCCTTTTTCTGGGGTTTGCTGGATAATGAAATGCTTACGCCGATTCAATTCCTTGGCGCATTAATCATACTTGCGGGTGTTTATTTGTCCGGAAGGAAATAAAAAAAGGCTGTCGATAATGACAGCCTTTAATTTTATTGCTCGAGTTGATTATTTGAAATCAGCATCAGTAACACCTTCGTTGATTTTTACATCATTAACGGTAAGGTCGATATCAATACCTACATTCATCAAAACTTTGTGTGGAATCTGAACTCCTTTTACCGCACGATAATCGCCGTAATAAGTAGTTTGAGTCATTTGCTGACCACCTTGTTCCATAGTTTTAGCACTTCCGATTTTTAATCCGCTTTTTACGTCGAAGTAGTGAGTCGTATTGCCATCTTTAATAACGTATGCATCGCTACCATTGATGTTTTCAATACCATCTAAGGTAAGGGTAGTTTTCTTGGCAATTTTTAGCTCATCGAAAGTAGCAGCTTCAGCTTGCATCTCAGCAAGTTCTTCGCCGGTAAGATCCATTCTTTGGTTTTGTTGGATCATATAACCTGATTTCTCAGTTACAATCTGCTTCATCATGCTCATTCCCATAGCTTTCATTTCAACAGCCATTTTGCCTGAAGAAGTTACTTTTCTGGTAAGTTCGATCGGTGTTCCCTGAACAGCTCCCGTTGCAACCATGCTGATCGATTTTACACCGTTAAGTGCTTTTTCGCCACCAAGTGCTTTGATTGAATTGTCAAGAACCGACTTTGCAGTTACACCGGCAGGAACCGCTTTTTTAGTGATTGGCTTTTCAACCGGGTTACCAAATTTGTCGAAATAGAACATTGGGATGTTTAATTTCTCAAGTCCAGGTAGAACTTCAGCTCCTTTTCCAACGATGATAATTCTCGTGTTATCGCCAAGGAAGTATTTATTTGAAACTCTCAAGATATCTTCCGGAGTAACCGCGTTGATGTTTTTGATGAAGTTTTCGTAGAAATCAGCAGGCAGATTTTCAGTTTGGATGTTCAAAGCATAACGAGCAACCGTTTGTGGCTTTTCGATTTGCATAACAAAACGGCCAACATAACCAGCTTTAACGTTGTTTAATACGTCGTCGCTAACTTTTTCAGTTCTGATCTTTTTGATCTCTTTCATGAATTCTACTACCGCGCTATCAGTAACCGAGTTTCTAACTTGCGATGAAGCGCTGAAAAGTGAAATGTAACGGCTTGGGTTGATGCTTGAACGTGCACCATAAGTCCAACCGTGAGCTTCTCTAAGATTCATGTTAAGGTAGCTGTTAAAATCGCCTCCTAAAACTTGGTTAGCAAGAATCACTGGGAAATAGTCAGGATTTGACATTTCGAGTTTTACGGTGTTCACCAATGAGATCTCTGATTGAACAGCATTTGGCATGTCAACAAAGTTGATTTGCGTGTACTGAACATTGTTCGGATCGCTGTATGATTTTGACGGAGCAATTCCTTTTTTCCAGTCGCCGAAAAGTTTAGTAACTGTCTTTTTGACGTCTTTGAATTTTACGTCACCGATCACAACTAAGTAAGCATTACCCGGTTGGAAGTACGTGTAGTAATTGCGTTTAACATCTTCCAGAGTCACATTGTTAATTGTCTCTTCAGATAAGAATTCGCCTGCCGGATGATTTTTTCCGAAAGCAAGTACGTTACGAACACGTCCGGCTACAGCAGGTACGCTTTTTTCTTGCGACTTCAATCCTTCGATCAGTTTCGCTTTTTCCTTGTCGAGTTCTTCTTGCGTGAAAACAGGATTCAATGCACCATCAGCCATTAATTCAAGTACGCGTGTTGCGTATTTTGATAGTGAACTTGCATAAGCTCCTGAAGAATAAAATCCAATATCAGCTCCCAGGAAGTCGATTTCTTCGTTGAATTTATCTTTTGAGATTTTCTTGGTTCCGCTACCGATAAGCGCGCTGGTCAAATCGTCTACACCTTTTTTGTTGCCTTCAGCATAAGGGGCATTGTCAATGGTTAGGCTGAATGATACTCGCGGTAGTTTATGGTTTTCAACAACCATTACTTTAAGTCCGTTTGCCAATTGAAAGGTTTCCGGTTTTTTTACTTTGATTGTTGGTGCCGGTCCCGGTTTAGGTTGTGGCCTGTCTTGTGCTTGCATAGTGAATGTTAAAAACAAGACTGTTATCGCTATAATGCTTTTCTTCATGATAAAATTAGTTTTGTGCTTTGTCTTGAGCAGGAATATAATCTAGAACCAGCCTTTGATTCGGGTTAAGGTATTTCTTAGCTATATCGCGGATTTCTTCACGAGTAATCGAACGGTAGATGTCAATTTCGTTATTGATCAGGTTAACATCGCCATAAAGCATGTAGTAAGATGCAAGGTTTTCAGCAACACCTTCGATAGATGCATTTGAACTTACATAATTGTTCTCGTACTTGTTCTTCAATTTTTGAAGATCGCGCTCAGAGATTAGTTCTGTTTGCAGCTTTACGATTTCTTCGTCCATTTCAGCAAGGATGGTTTCTTTTGTAGTTTCACCTTGAGGCATTCCGTAAAGAATGTACAATCCGTGATCTTCCTGGCTAAAGCTGAATGCGCCTACCTGAAGTGCCATTTTCTTGTCGTCAACGATTTTCTTGTAAAGACGTGAGCTCTTTCCATCGCTAAGGATTGTAGAGATCATATCAAGAACGCGAGCATCTCTGGTTTTCATTGATGGCGTGCGGTATGATGCAACGATCATCGGAATTTGGATGTTCGGGTCTTCGTAAGTTGCACGAATAGTTTGAGTGATTGGTGCTTCCTGAACTACAGTACGCTTGATATCAGCGCCACGCGGAATTGCTCCAAAGTACTTTTGAATCCACTCTTTTGTTTGTGAGATATTGATGTCGCCGGCTACAACCAAAACTGCATTGTTCGGAACGTAGAACTTTTTGTTAAAAGCTTGGAATTCTTCGAGAGTTGCAGCGTCTAAGTGCTCCATTGATCCGATTGGTGACCAACGGTAAGGGTGATTTACGAACATATTTCGCTTAACTTCCCCGATAAGGTTTCCGTATGGTTGATTGTCTACGCGAAGTCTTTTTTCTTCCTTAACAACTTCATTTTGCGTGTCCACACCGATTTGGTTGATCACAGGGTGCATAAGTCGCTCTGATTCCATCCAAAGACCTAATTCGAGATTGTTTGAAGGGAAAACTTCAAAGTAATACGTACGGTCGTCAGAGGTGTTGGCGTTGTTTGTTCCTCCGTTAGCGGTAACGATTTTGAACCATTCGCCGCGATTAATGTTTTTAGTGCCTTCAAAAAGCAAGTGCTCGAAGAAGTGTGCGAAACCAGTGCGTTCCGGATTTTCGTCTTTTGCACCTACGTGGTACATTACCGATGTGATTACGACTGGCGCCGACGGATCGTTGTGCAAAATGACATGCATCCCGTTGTCGAGATCGTACTCTTCAAAAGCTACCTTTTGCGCTGAAGCTGTAAATCCCAGTGTTAGAGCAGCACTTAAAGCCATTAGTGAATTTTTCATAAGAATTAAAAAGTTTAATTTGCGTATTGGTATTGACTTGATACCATTCGTTACGCCAAAAGTAGATTTTTTGTTACAATGATACAATGTATTGAGGTTTTAATGTAACAATGTAGCAATGTGAAAATGTAACAATTTGAAAATTACAATGCCAATGTAACAATGTAACAATGTAACAATGGAGGAATTTGAAAATTTGAAGATTTAAAAATTACAATGCCGATGTACCGACGAAATAATGTAACAATTTAACCATTTGAAAATTTGAAAACCTAAACTGGTTGCTCGACGGCCCTTCGCCCAATACCCAGGACCAAGATCTAAGACCAAGACGCAAGACCCAACCCTTCAAATAAAAAAAATACCTATCAGATTGTAGGTGTGGGATTAAGTTGTATATTTGCAGCCATTTTAATTCAAATAAACAATTTGTTATGTATGCAATCGTAGAGATAGCAGGGCAACAATTTAAAGTAAGCAAAGACTTAAAGGTTTACGTTCATCGTTTGGCTGATAAAGAAGGAGATGCAATTTCATTTGCAAAAGTTCTTTTGACTGACGATAACGGTACAATCACTTTAGGCGCCCCGGCTATAGAAGGTGCTTCAGTAGAAGCGAAAGTGCTTCAGCACCTAAAAGGAGACAAAGTAATCGTTTTCAAGAAGAAACGAAGAAAAGGTTACAAGAAAAGAAACGGTCACCGTCAGTATTTGACTCAAATCCAAATTTCGGGCATTACCTTGCCGGGGGCTAAGAAAGAGAACAAAAAAGCTGAAGCGAAAACTGAAACTAATTAATTTTAAAAACTAATACGTCATGGCTCATAAGAAAGGTGTCGGTAGTTCGAAGAATGGTAGAGAATCAGAATCGAAACGTTTAGGTGTTAAGATTTTTGGTGGACAGGCTGCAATCGCCGGTAATATCATTGTAAGACAAAGAGGTTCTAAACACAACCCGGGAGAAAACGTTTACATTAGTAAAGATCATACTTTACATGCACGCGTTGACGGAGTTGTTAAGTTCCAGAAAAAAGGAGATAACAAATCTTACGTTTCTATTCTTCCATTCGAAGCATAGTCACTAGATTAAATTTTTAAAAACCCGTTTTGAGAGAAGCGGGTTTTTTTGTGACCAATTTTATTCTAAATCGGATTTTGTATAAATTTAGCTATGAAAACTTTTTTATTTAGTTTAATATCGTCTTGTTTCTTTTGCAGTCTAACAGCTCAGGAGGTATTAAGCACCTCGTCGCTCGCGGATCCATATGATATTGTACATCTCATTAATCATGGGAACTATGCGATGGATACTAATAATGAGCGAGCACAATATATTGGAACTTGGAGATACGAAAGTAATGGACTTTTATTTGAATTAAAGGTAGATTGCCGCTGATCAGTTTTTACAGCAATTCCCCGATGGTTCCAAATATTACTTTTGGGATGTTGTAGTATTGAAATACAAAATGGTTCAAAATGATGTCGAGATATTCAATAATTTGGAAGCAACTGTTTCATCTGATTATCCTTCTATGGTATAAAGCAGGGCGATAGAGGCTCCTTAGACGGACGGATTAAGGATTTTACACGAAATGTTACTGGAACATTTAGTATAACAAACGAGGGTGAAAATAAAATAAATTTCATGTTATATCCTACAGCGTACACTCTGCATAACCCAAGAGAGTTTTATGATGACGGCCAACTTCTATTTTCACTGCCTATAAATGGTGTTGAAATGATTAAAGTGGAATAGCTGGAAGCGTGCAAAAATATTTCTTGCCTCACTCGTAAACCTTTGGCAAGTGTTCTATTGCAAAAAAAAAGCAGTAAAAAAGCCGCCTTCAACTTTGAGGCGGCTTTTATTTATTTTATCACAATGGTATCTTTCTTTTTAAAACTGTCTTTAATGTCTTGTCTGGCATCATGAGTGGCATCCTTGATATTGGCGCCAGCTTTTTTAAGCTCGTTTTTTGTCGCTTCCCAAGCTTCTTTAGCTTTGTCGGAAGCTTCTTGTGCAACTTTCTCAGCTTTTGTGTCACCTTTCTTGCGCGCAACAATTACATCATTTTCAGCTTTCCGGTAATCGTCCTCGGCCTTTCGCAGCCGCATCAAATCATAATCGGTTGTGGTTTTTGTAGTTGTCGTCGTCGTGCCGTCAGCATTAACAGTCGTAGTCTGCTCGGTGACAACTTCTTTTTTGCACGATGACAATGCCATTCCGGCGAAAACGGCCAATGCTAAAGTCAGATTTTTCATTACGGAAAATTTTAGTAAAGAATTATTTCGCTTTAGCATCTTCTAAAGCTTCATTATAAGCTTCCTTAGTGTCCTGACCTGCTTCTCTAACAGCTGATTTAGTTCTGTCCCACGCAGCTTTCGCATTGTCTGAGGCTTCTTGTGCAATACGCTCAGCTTCTTTGTCGCCTTTCCTACGTGCTTCTTCTAAATCGCGCTGCGCTTCGTTATAAGCTGCTTCTGCATCGTTGTCTACCTCATAATCGGTATCAGTTGTAGTTTCAGTCGACATCGTCCCGTCGGCATTGATTTCCGTTTCTGTGTCAGTTGTCGTTTCCTTTTTACATGCTGTTGTTAGCATCAACCCGCATAACGCAAGGGCTAGAGTTACTTTTTTCATAAGTTGTGGTTTTTGTGAAATACTAAGATACAAAAAATCCGCCTTAGGTAGAGGCGGATTTTTTTTCAACTTTACAATGCAAATCGTAAATGTAACAATTGAATAATGTAACAATGAAGCAATGTAACAATGTAACAATTTAGAAATGAGTTAATGTAGCAATATTATGTCATTGGTACAGTTACACATTTTCCAATTGTTATATTAATATCTGTAGTACTCCGGCTTAAACGGACCCTGAACATCAACACCAATATAAGCCGCCTGATCATCTCTCAATGTCTCAAGCTCAACGCCCAATTTCTCAAGGTGTAATGCCGCAACTTTCTCATCCAAATGTTTTGGAAGCATGTAAACCTGATTTTCGTATTTATCAGCGTTTTTCCAAAGTTCGATCTGAGCCAACGTCTGGTTTGTAAACGAATTACTCATCACAAAACTTGGGTGACCCGTAGCACAACCAAGGTTTACCAATCGGCCTTCAGCCAAAATGATAATATCTTTTCCGTTAATCGTGTATTTGTCAACCTGTGGCTTGATCTCGATTTTTGACGAACCGTGATTTTTGTTCAACCACGCCATGTCAATTTCATTGTCAAAGTGGCCAATGTTACAAACAACAGTCTTGTCTTTCATCTTCTCGAAGTGACTTCCAACAACAATGTCTTTGTTTCCGGTAGTCGTGATAATAATATCAGCATTTCCGATCACAGTGTCAAGTCTCTTAACTTCATAACCGTCCATTGCCGCCTGAAGCGCACAAATTGGGTCGATCTCAGTTACCGTCACAATCGATCCCGCACCTCTGAACGACGCCGCAGTTCCTTTTCCAACATCACCATAACCACAAACAATAACGCGTTTTCCTGCAAGCATCAAGTCGGTTGCACGTCTGATCGCATCAACAGCCGATTCCTTACAACCATACTTGTTATCAAATTTCGATTTTGTAACCGAATCATTAACATTAATCGCCGGCATCGGCAATGTTCCGTTTTTCATACGCTCATATAATCTGTGAACCCCGGTCGTAGTTTCCTCACTCAAACCTTTGATTCCATCAACAAGCTCAGGATATTTATCAATTACCATATTGGTCAAATCGCCACCATCATCCAAAATCATGTTCAAAGGCTTTCTGTCTTCACCAAAGAACAATGTTTGCTCGATACACCAATCAAAATCCTCTTCGTTCAGACCTTTCCAAGCATAAACCTGAATTCCCGCAGCAGCAATCGCAGCAGCAGCCTGATCCTGAGTCGAGAAAATATTACAAGAACTCCACGTAACCTCTGCGCCAAGTGCGATCAAGGTTTCTATAAGCACCGCAGTTTGAATGGTCATGTGCAAACATCCCGCAATACGAGCGCCTTTCAATGGTTGTTCATCTTTATATTCACGTCTAAGTGCCATTAATCCCGGCATCTCAGCTTCCGCAAGCTCAATCTCCTTTCGGCCCCAGGCAGCAAGCGAAATATCTTTTACTTTGTACGCCACATAAGGCATCGTCGTTGTACTCATTATAGTATATTTGTATTAACTGAATTTTCGGCAAATTTACGCATTACTTTTAATAAACCGCAGCGATAAGATTTATTTATGAATTGTTTGCCAATTGTAATCTTTTGTGTTTGAAGCTGTTCCTGCTATCCGCTGTATCTTTTATTTCACCCTCGCAAATGCATCGGGCAAAATAAAAGGATGCCGCTGCTATCAGGGCTAAAACCGCCACCGCTATCATTATGCCTTTAGAAAAAATCATACAATACAATCCCGAAACCAAGATCTTCATCTGGAAGATCGATGAGGATTTCGACGAACTCTTCGATACGGTCGTCATCACAGATAAAAACATGATGCGATTATTCGGCATGAAATCACTTCAGCATCAACTCGGATTCATGTCCGTTCGGCGGCTGTTGCAGCAAGCCGGTTACAACGATCACGATCTCACCTACGACAATGCCGGAAAGCCACATCTTAACGATGGTAAATTCATCTCAATCTCGCACTCGCACCAGTATTCGGCCATTGTTGTCAGCAATCAAAACGTCGGACTCGACATCGAACGTCAGCGCGAAAAAATTGCAATCATCGGAGAAAAATTTGCCGACTACGAAGTAACATACCTCGACAGGCAAAATCAGGATGATTATATCCGCCGGTTAACCGTGATCTGGGGAATTAAAGAAGCAATCTTCAAAATTAAAAGCGAACCCGGAATCAGCTTTAAAGATCATATCAACGTACCCACATTTACGCTCCAAGATAAGGCGGTGCGCGCTTGGCTCAATTTTAACGATGTTGCCGAAGATTTCATAACCGACTTCTTTGAAATCGACGGCTATACTTTGGTAATCGCATTTCCAAATTCATGACAAACATCTATTCATATATTCGTCAGGCAAAACTCAGCAAAAAGAAATTGCTGGCGGTCTTGCTCGATCCCGACAAGCTCGATCCCAATCAATTGCCTTTTATCGTCTCAAAAATTAACGCATCTCCGGCTACGCATATTTTAATCGGTGGGAGTTTGGTGCTGAAAGATGTGATTCACGAGCAAATCCGCATTATAAAACAATGCACCGATCTTCCGGTTGTTATTTTCCCGGGTCATCCAACCCAAATCTCACCTGAGGCACACGGCATTCTGCTATTGTCACTGCTTTCGGGCAGAAATCCGGATTATCTGATCGGTCATCATATCGAAGCCGCTCCGATCTTGCGCAAAACCAATCTTGAAATCATCCCAACCGCATATATTTTAGTCGACGGTGGCAAGCAAACGGCGGTCGAAGTTGTCAGTCAAACGGCGGCAATGCAAACCTCCGATTCCGATAAAATATTGCATACTGCCCAAGCCGGTGAAATGCTCGGAATGTCGCTGATCTATCTCGAAGCGGGCAGTGGCGCAAAACATCCGGTTTCGCCGCATGTAATTTCAAAAGTTGCTTGCGGAACTCAAATTCCGATCATTGTCGGCGGCGGAATTACCTCAAAATCGCAGGCACGCGACGCATTTGAAGCAGGTGCAACCATGGTTGTTATCGGGACGGCCTTTGAAAACAACCCTTCATTCTTCGAACAATGATTGAATTTTTTCTCAATGCCTACAAAGACACGCCGGTTTATATGATCGTACTCGAAGCCATTACGTTTGTGTTCGGAATTCTCTCGGTTTATCTGGCTAAAAAAGAAAATATCTGGGTTTATCCCACCGGACTCGTTGCAACGGTCATCACCGTTTATTTGTTTTACAATGTGGGTTATTTCGGCGACGCAATCGTAAATGTTTATTACTCAATTATGAGCTTTTACGGGTGGTTTATGTGGTCCCGCGCCGGAAAAGAGAACGTGCGACTCGAGATATCCCGCGTCAATAATAGAGAAATATTAACAGGATTAGGCATTTTCGTATTGACGATTTTTGTAATTTACGGTATCTATAATGTCTTCGGATACGAGATTAAGATCGAGAACTATCTCGACATCTTTACGTCCGGGATTTTTTTTACGGCTATGTGGTACATGGCGCTGAAAAAAGTCGAAAGCTGGATCCTTTGGATCGTCGGAGACGTTATTTCAATTCCGCTTTGCTTGCACCGTGAACTCGGAATGCTGGCTTTGCAATACTTAATCTTTACAATACTCGCCGTGCAGGCTTTTGTGCAATGGAAAAAATTATTGAACTCGAAAACAACCTAACCGATTTCTCTCCGGAAGATTTGATCCAAATCGAATCCGCCCATCTTTCGCTCGATCGTATCTCAAAACAAATTGATATTCTAACTAACGGAATTGCCAAAACGGTGCTGGATCGTCCTGCAACATCCGGTGACGGGATCATCACACTTACATATTCACAGTATTCCGATTTTGCAGCTGCTTTCGATCAAAACAAGCAGTCGCTCAAATTGCAAAAATTCGTTCCGGCATCAGGAGCCGCGACAAGAATGTTTAAATTCTTAAGCGAGTTTTTAGCTGAATACGATCTCGAAAATGAGTCGATCAATGCTTTTATGAATCGAAAAAACGCGAATGAGCTACGCGTTTTTCTCGCCGGTAAAAAAGAGTTCCCGTTTTATGATCAAGTCTATGAAATGCTAGCTCAAAACCATCCGGATTTCCGCGAATGGGAACGCTCAAAGCGAAGCTATCACTTTATCAAAACGCTGATCGACGCCGAGTTTCTCGATTTTGCCAACAAACCAAAAGGAATCCTTCCGTTTCACAAGTATAAATCGCATATCGCAACGCCGGTTGAAGAACATCTCGCTGAAGCCATCCGTTATAGTTGTGGGTCTGACGGAAAGGTAAATCTGCATTTTACCGTTACCGAAGATCATAAGGTTCATTTCGAGAAAATCGTTGAGCAAGCCCGCCAAATTTTTGAAACCCAGGCGTGCGGCGTTCTCGATGTAACATACAGTTTCCAGGATCCTGCAACCGATACCATCGCCGTTACTCCCGACAATAAACCATTTCGCGATAAAAAGGGAAAGCTGGTTTTCAGACCGGGCGGACACGGAGCACTCATCCAAAATCTCAACAACCTCGACGCCGACGTGATCTTTATCAAGAACATCGACAACGTTATTCAGGATCACGTGGATACAATTGCTTTCTATAAAAAAGCGCTGGGCGGAATCATGATCGAAAGTCAGAATCGCATTTTTGAATGTCTGAAAAAACTCGATCAAAATCCGTCAGCGGTCGACCTTGACGAAATCTCAGATGTCATCCGCGAAAAACTCAACATGAATGTGTCTGAGGATTTTCGAAACTTCACAACCGAATACAAGATCCAATATATAAAACGTTTGCTCGATCGCCCGATCAGAGTATGCGGAATGGTGAAAAACGAAGGCGAACCCGGCGGCGGACCATTCTGGGTTCGAGATCAAAATGGTATACTTTCGCTGCAAATCGTCGAATCGTCCCAGGTCGATCTCAAAGAACAACGTCAAGCCGATATTTTTGCAAAATCTACGCACTTCAATCCGGTAGACCTGGTTTGCGGCATCAAAAATTACCGTGGCGAAAAATTCGATCTCACGCAATATGTAGATCATCGCTCCGGATTTATCGTCGACAAGACAAAAGATGGAAAACCACTCAAAAGCTACGAGTTGCCGGGTCTGTGGAATGGCGCGATGGCAAAATGGATTACGCTTTTTGTTGAAGTGCCGCTTATTACGTTTAATCCGGTGAAAACCGTCAATGACCTTTTAAAATCAGCTCACCAGCCTCAATAGTGGATACACAAAAAATAATTTCAGAACTCGATTTCAAAGCCGTCAGAAGCAGCGGTGCCGGCGGGCAAAACGTCAATAAAGTTTCATCAAAAGTGGTGCTTTCCTTCAACGTCGACCGTTCGCAAGCGCTTTCGACCGACGAAAAACAATTGATTTCGCAAAAACTTCAAAACCGACTTAACGCCGATCAAACCTTAGTTTTAAGTTGCGACGAAGACCGAAGTCAACTCCGAAATAAAGAAATTGCCAAAAAGCGGTTCCTGGATTTAATCACCAAAGCGCTTGTCGTTCAAAAAGTCCGGAAAGCAACCAAAATCCCGAAATCGGTTATAAAAAAGCGTCTAAAAGCAAAGAAAAGCCTGTCGGATATAAAACAAAACCGCAGAAAACCAATTATTTAATTTGTAAATAGAAACCCAAGATTGATCGATTGAGTTGTGAAGTTGATGTTGTTATTGCCAAATCTCCAAATCTCCAAATCTCCTCATTGCTACATGGCTACATCTCTACATTGTAATTTTCAAATTTTCAAATCTTCAAATTTTCAAATCTCCCATTGCTACATTTTCACATTGTTACATTGCTACATTGCTACATTGTTGTTACATTTTCCAAATTAAAAATCTATATTTGCGTCGTCTCAAAGGGGTGCTGTAAAAAGCTGAGATCATACCCATAGAACCTGGGCAGGTAATGCTGCCAAGGAAAACGCAATTCGACCGGTGCGCAACGGTCGCTGCAAAATCATTATTAACATTGAATAATGCCCCTTTTATTCGTAAATTTTTTACGAATGAAACTTTCATTTTTAGCCTTAAACAGGCAATCCCATCTTCAAAATTTTTGGCGTGACCACAAGGGTCAGGTCTTTGGCTCCACTCTTTTGGGGCTTTCACCTTCGCTCCGCTGCGGCAAAAGCCCCAAAAGGAGTTCGCTCTCAGCCCTTCACGCGGGCTTACTCGTTTCCGGAATGATGATATTTCCATCAGTAACCGCGCAACAAATCACAGCCGATACCACGAAAACCGCAAATCCGGTCGCACTCGACGAAGTAATCGTATCTGCGGTTCGCGCCGACCAAAAAACGCCGATGACATTCAGCAATATGTCTAAATCGGAAATCGCCAAGCGAAATCTCGGTCAGGATATTCCCTTGCTGATGAATTTCATGCCGTCGGTTGTTACAACGTCGGATGCGGGCAACGGAATTGGTTACAGCGGCATCCGCGTCAGAGGTAGCGATGCCACACGCGTCAACGTAACGATCAACGGAATTCCGTACAACGATTCCGAATCGCACGGAACATTTTGGGTTAACATGCCCGATTTTGCATCGTCGGTTGAAAGTTTGCAATTGCAGCGTGGGGTGGGAACGTCAACAAACGGAAGCGGAGCATTCGGCGCCAGCCTAAACATGCTCACCGGATCGTATTCGCCAATCGCACGTGCGGAAATCGCAAACTCTGCTGGAAGTTTTAACTCCAGAAAACATACGGTCAGTTTTAGCAGCGGACTCCTGAATGACTCTTTTGAAATTGCCGGGCGACTTTCGAATATTTCTTCTGACGGGTATATCGATCGCGCATCAACCGATTTGAAATCGTACTTTTTACAAGGAGCTTACATCGGAAAAACGACCTTGATTAAAGCGCTGGCCTTTGGCGGCACCGAGCGAACGTATCAATCATGGAACGGACTTGAAGATCCTGAGAAACTCGCAAACGATCGAACCTACAACACCGCGGGCGAATATATCGACGATAACGGAAATGTGGCATTTTATGACAACGAAACCGACAATTATCAACAGGATCATTATCAACTTCATTGGAACGAACGATTTTCCGAAAAATGGAGTACCAACCTCGCTTTACATTACACCAGAGGGAAAGGATATTATGAGAATTATAAAACGGATGAAGATTTGTCAGATTATTCGTTGGAACCGCAAATCATCGGTGGAGTAGAAGTGACATCGAGCGATGTTGTCCGTCAGAAATGGCTCGACAACGATTTTTACGGAACAACCTTTTCAGCAAATTACAACACGTTGAGAACAAATTTTATTCTCGGCGGAGGTTTTCATAAGTACGACGGCAGTCATTTTGGCCATGTAATTTATGCCAGAAGCATCACGTTGCCAAGACCGAATTTCAAATTTTATGACGATTCGGCTACCAAAACTGATTTTAATGTATTCGCCAAACTTAATTATGATCTAACTGAAAAACTGAGTTTGTATGGGGATCTGCAATATCGAACCGTTAGCTATCAAGCTGATGGCGAGGACACCGGAATTGTGAACGATCAATTTGACTTTTTTAATCCGAAGGCCGGATTGACATTTACCGCTTCGCCAACAAGCCAGTTCTATCTGTCGTATGCCCGCGCAAACCGCGAACCCAATCGTACCGATTACGAAAATGGAAATCCGGAACCGGAATCATTGGACGATTATGAACTTGGCTGGAGATACACTATCGGACGAACCAAACTGAACGTGAACGGGTATTACATGCGTTATCAAAACCAACTGATACTAACCGGCGCGTTGGATGATGTTGGCGCTCCAATTCGTGAAAATAGCGGAAATAGCTACCGTGCCGGAATTGAAGTTGACGCTTCGATTGCTGTTGGCGATAAGCTTGTAATCCAGCCAAACATCTCGATATCGACAAATAAAAATGAGGACTTTGTTTTTGAACGCGATGGCCAACTTCAGAATCTTGGAACGACAAATATTGCGTTTTCACCGGATTTGGTTTTCGGAAATATTCTGACGTTTCTGCCGACTCGCAATTTTCAAATCTCACTTCTGAGCAAAATCGTCGGCGATCAATACATGGGTAACATCGATTCAAAATTCTCGAAACTCGATGCTTACGCCGTTAACGATCTGAATATTGTCTATGAGATCCAAACGAAAAAGATCTTTAAGTCGGTTGTATTTACTGCGTTGATCAATAACATTTTTGATTACAAATACGAATCAAACGGATATTGGTACACGTACAACGACGATTGGTCATCACCGGACTCGGTTACAACCATTGAAGGGGCGGGTTATTATCCGCAAGCAGGCCGGAATTTCATGATTGGAATGACGCTTAAATTCTAGTTGAAAACCCTGATTACATCACCGGTTACTTCAACCCGATATTGCTTCATCGGATATTCAGTGTTTGGAGCTTGACCCGTGAATAGATTATACTCGGCATCATCGCAGCCACAAACTGCATTGATGCCGTTTATGGTCATGGTCGAACATGAAGATATAGGTTGGTTCGGACAAGCGGCATCATAGGCTTTGTAACCGCTTCCGGTATTGAAAATGATTAGGCCAAGCGCGCCTTCATTCGGATAATAAATCGCATTTGAAGCAAAAGTCAACTGACTATACGACGGCAGATTGGTATTTATCAAAACCGAAAATCCGTAATTTGGGATATATGGATTCCGATTGTTGAAATTCTCTTTGTCGCATCCCAATAATGTGGTTGCAATAATTAGCATCAAAAGCAGCCTTTTCATAAATTTCGATTTTAGCAAAAGTAACTCAATTCCGTATAAACTTATTGCAGACAACTTATTTTATCTGGTCTTTTACGCCAAAACAGATCCAAAATTGCAACGTTTGTTGAATAATCAGAAGTTAGCATCGGAGCAAATTCTTGCGGGTCGACATTTTTCTGGAAACGACGTCCGAGTTTGCAAAATTTGAATATCTTTGGAAAAGCAAATCCCAACAAAAGGGATTTTTTTCTATTTATATCAACAACGATGACGCTAAGTTTAGTAATTATTAAGCCTGGCCGAATCGGTATTGCCTATTATAAGGAATTTAAAAACAACAAGTTATGAGTACAATATCTTATTACACAGCAGAAGGATTAAAGAAATTACGAGATGAACTAGATCAACTCAAAAATATAGAACGACCAAAGGCATCTCAAGCAATTGCAGAAGCTCGCGACAAAGGAGATCTTTCGGAAAATGCCGAATACGATGCTGCAAAAGAAGCTCAGGGTCTTCTCGAAATGCGAATTGCAAAATTGGAGGAAGTTCATGCAAACGCACGCCTGATCGACGAATCGCAGTTAGACGTATCCAAGGTTTTGGTTCTTTCAAACGTGAAGATCAAGAACCAGGCAAATAATCAGGAAATGAAGTACACGCTTGTTGCCGAAAGCGAAGCCGATCTTAAATCAGGAAAGATATCAGTTACCTCGCCAATCGGTAAAGGGTTACTCGGTAAGTCTGTTGGTGAAGTTGCCGAGATCACGGTGCCGAACGGAACGCTAAAATTTGAAATTCTAGAAATTACAAGAGACTAATGGCAACAGTTTTTTCAAAGATTATCACTGGTGAAATCCCGGCTTACAAGGTTGCCGAGGACGATAAATTCCTGGCGTTTTTGGATGTAAACCCCAATGCAAAAGGACATACGCTTTGTATTCCGAAGCAGGAAACCAATAAACTATTCGATCTCTCTGAAGAGGATTATATTGGTTTGATGGCATTTTCGCGTAAAGTTGCAATCGGACTTGAAAAAGCAATCGAATGTAAGCGCGTTGGAGTCGCTGTGGTTGGACTTGAAGTTCCGCATGTTCACGTGCATTTGATTCCGCTTCAAGACATGGATGATATGCGATTTCAGCGGAAAGTAAAACTTGACGAAGAAACGTTCAAAGAAACTGCCAATGCAATTCGCAGGAAAATAGCTATTTAAGTTTTGTGATTAGCCAAAATTTGTTAATATTGCGTTAAATCTAAAACCTAAAGCATGAAAAAATTATTGCTATGCCTCGGAATGAGCGCACTTCTTTTTACCGGATGTTCAGATGACGACGACAACGGATTGAACGTTAATGCTAACGATCTGATGAAAAAATGGTACCAGGTATCATATGTTGTTGGTGGCGAAACATTCCCTTATGACGATCATGAGGCATGCGGACTTGACTACATCGAGTTTTTGCCAAACGGAATCATGAATGAAGTTGATGTGTGGGATTGCACGACCTACACCGATACGTATGGTTGGTCACTGAGCGGCGATCGTCTTACATTAATATACGATGTAGATGACAGAGAAACCGTTACAATTACTAAGATTACTGACACTGAACTACATGTTAAAGTGAAGTACGATTTTGATGATGACGGTGATGAAGAGACGATTACACAAAAGCTGACGTCAGTTCCGTTGGAGAATATTTAAAAAGTTTAAGGAGGCTAAAATGCCTCCTTTTTTTATGCCTCTGCTTTTTTGCGAAAACAAATTTGCATAGTCGTGCCTTTGCCCAATTCGGAATGAAGCACCTTTATTTTTCCTTTGTGATATTCCTCAACAATACGTTTTGTAAGCGATAACCCCAATCCCCAACCACGCTTTTTTGTTGTAAATCCGGGTTCGAATATTTGCTTATAGCGGCTTTTCGGAATTCCCTTACCTGAATCTTTCACCAGAATTTTCACGAGTTTCGCGTCTTGTTCAATCCGAACCGACAATCTTCCGCGACCTTTCATCGCATCGATCGCATTTTTTACCATATTCTCGATGGTCCAACTGTGAAGTGCCGGATTTATCGGAATGATAATTTCCTGATTCGGTGCTTTAAAATCGAAGGTGATTTGCTTTGATAACCGCGCAATCAGGTATTCGAAGGTCTCGCGGGTTTCGGCAACAATGTCTCTTTCTTCAAGAACCGGTTCAGAACCAATTTTCGAAAACCGATCGGTTATGGTTTGGAGTCGCACGATATCTTTCTCGATTTCGGTAACCGTGGTTTCGTCGACGTCGTCAGCTTTCATGATCTCCAGCCAGCCGATCAGTGAGCTTAGTGGTGTTCCGATCTGATGCGCGGTTTCTTTTGCCATTCCCGCCCAAAGTTTGTTTTCGGTTGCAATTTTAGTACTTCGGTAGAAATTATAAACCACAAATCCGAATAGAACAATGATCAGAACAAGCGCGATCGGATAGTATTTTAAGCGATTGAGCAAACTCGAATTTCCGTAATACAAATATTGATAACTTCCGGGAACATACTCGATCACGATTGGTTCGTTTTCTTTTTTAAAACGTTCGATATAATTTTTTGCCACTTGCTGATCGGTCATTACGATCTCGTCGATATTGGCCGAATTGATCACGCTGTCATTTTCTGTCAGTATGATCGGAATGTTTCTATTGTTGCTGGTGATGTTCCACAGAAAATCGATGTCGGTCGTTTCATCAGCGTTAAGAAGCGACTTTTGAGCCGACGCCCAAAGTTCCATTTTGCTTCGTTCTTCGTTTTTAAATATTTGAAAAAAGATATACGTGTTCCAGAGAATCAGTACGACAATGACAAATGATGCAGCAATGATGATCCAACGCGTAAGGTTTCGCTTTTCGGAAAAATCCATTCGGTAGTATTTGAGGTTAAATATAACGAAATAACTCACAATCTGTTGCCCGCCCGCGTTAGGGATGGGCGCGAAGATCCCGCAATGGAGCGCGCGGAATGAGGAATCGCAGCAACAGCCCGGCCGAAGGCAACGCCCAGAAAAAAATCGGCAGTAATGTGATCACACGGCTGCGAATGGTTATTTTTGCAGTATGATTAGTTTTGAAACCAAAGAATTGTCGCCGCTCAAGCTTCAGGGCTATTTGCAAAGTGCGGTTGGGCCGCGGCCGATTGCGTTTGCGAGTACGGTTGACGAGGCCGGAAATCCCAATTTGTCACCATTTAGCTTTTTCAACGTTTTTAGTTCGAATCCGCCGATTTTGATCTTTTCGCCGGCAAGAAGGGTGCGCGATAATACGGTTAAACACACGCTGACCAATATTCAGGCAACGCGTCAAGTGGTGATTAATGTGGTAAATTTTGACCTTGTTCAGCAAGCATCGTTGTCGAGTACCGAATATCCCGATGGCGTAAACGAATTTTTGAAAGCAGGTGTTACGATGCTGGCTTCCGATCTTGTAAAGCCGTTCCGCGTGGCTGAATCGCCGGTACAATTTGAATGTGAAGTGAACGAAATCGTTGCCCTGGGAAGTGAAGGCGGCGCCGGAAATCTGATCATTTGCGAGGTGGTCAAAATTCATCTTTCCGAAGAAATTTTAGACGACAATCAGAATATCGATCAATATAAAATCGACCTGGTCTCCCGGTTGGGCGCCAATTGGTATTCGCGGTCGCGGGACGGACTTTTCGAAGTTCCCAAACCGTTGACTACAATGGGGATTGGCGTTGATCAGATTCCGGATTTTGTAAAGCAAAGCAGTGTGTTTTCGGGCAATGATCTCGGACTTTTAGGAAACGTCGAATCGTTGCCAACCACAGACGAAATTAATATATTTGTGAGCGAGAATTTTGCCGTAAAAGCGGTTCTCAGTGCTGACGATGCTGAAAAACAGCATTTGAAAGCAAAGCAATACATCGAGGCGAACGATGTGCTTTCGGCATGGAAAGTTTTATTAGCCAAACAGATTAAATAATTTAAAAAAAAGAAGAAGATGGAAGTTTCAGGAAGGGTAAAAGTAATTAATCCGGAGCAGCAAGTTAGCGGCAGCTTCAAGAAAAGAGAAATTGTGGTAACTACTGAAGAGCAGTATCCGCAACACATTATGATCGAATTTACGCAGGACAAATGTGACCTGCTTAACAATTATCGTCCCGGCGATCAGGTAAAGGTTTCAATCAATTTGCGTGGCCGCGAATGGGTTAACCCGCAAGGCGAAACAAGATATTTTAACAGCATTCAAGGTTGGAGAATCGAGAAAATGGGAGCAGAAGCGCCGGCAGCTTATCAAGGTCAAACGCCACCGCCAACATTCCCACCAGCTGCAAATTTTACAGAAGAAGACCACGACGACCTTCCTTTCTAAAATTGAAAATAGATTTTTTAAGACCCGGAACTTCTCCGGGTTTTTTATTTTTGCCAGATGTACAAAGTAACTTCCGAACTTTATTTCCCGCCTGCAGAATCCGCGGGTTACAACGGAATCGTAGCCTACGGTGGCGATCTTTCACCTGAAAGGTTACTGCTGGCGTATCGAAGCGGAATTTTCCCGTGGTTCAGCGACAATGAACCGATTTTGTGGTGGTCGCCGCCCGAAAGAATGGTGCTTTTCTTCAACGAACTAATCATCTCGAAAAGCATGCGGAAAGTGTTGCGCTCGGGCGAGTTTACTGTGACGTTTAACCAAAATTTTGAGGATGTCATCTTCAATTGCGCCAACGTCAAGCGTCACGATGAAAACGGAACCTGGATTACCGACGAGATGCAGAAAGCCTACATCCAGTTGCATAAAATGGGCGTCGCCACGTCGGTTGAGGTCTGGAAAGACAACCAACTGGTCGGCGGATTATACGGTGTTGATCTCCAAAATATTTTTTGTGGCGAGAGCATGTTTTCCAAAGTTTCGAATGCGTCGAAAGTGGCGTTTATCGCACTGTCTCACTACTTAAACGAACACGGCTACAAACTTTTGGACTGCCAAATTTACAACGATCACCTGGCTTCGTTGGGTGCACGCGAGATTGATCGGGCGGATTTCCTGGAGATTATAGGCGCTTAATTTTGGGTGCGTAAAAAGCAGTCGGACACATGGTCATTTACCATTCCGGTTGCCTGCATTTGCGCGTAAATCACCGTCGATCCTACGAATTTGAATCCGCGTTTTTTTAAATCTTTGCTAATCTGATCGGATAGCGGCGTGGTTGCCGGAATGTCTTTTAGCGTTTTCGGATGGTTGTCGATCGGTTTGCCACCGGTAAAATTCCAGATGTATTTCGAAAAACTGCCAAACTCATTTTGCACTTCCATAAAAGCCAAAGCGTTTGAAATTGCCGCCCGGATTTTGGCGCCATTCCGAATGATTCCGGCGTTTTGCATCAGTTCATCGATTTTTTCCTGGTCGTATGTTGCGATCTTTTTATAGTCGAAATCGTCGAAAGCAGCTCTGAAATTTTCACGTTTGCGAAGAATGGTCAGCCAACTCAATCCGGCCTGAAAAGTTTCGAGCACCAGAAATTCGAAAAGCGTTTCATCGTCATATGTCGGTTTTCCCCATTCTTGATCGTGGTATGCGACATAAAGATCATCACCCAAGCACCAAGCACATCGTTTTTTATCATTCATTTTACTGCTTTTGCCGAAATTTATTGATTATTATTGAATTTGTGGGCGCAACCCGTGGCAATTTCACGGGAAAGTACGGGTCGGGCTGTCGCTATATCTTTATTGCCGCAGCTATTTTTTGGTAACATTTTACAAGTGCCGGCGACAATAAAGGATGCCGCTTCCATCCCTTGCGCGGGTTTGCCGGTTAGATTCAGTATATTTACTTTTTTTAAAAATTATGAGAAAAATCGTTTTTATCCTATCCGTTTTTGCCATGAGTCAAGTTAACGCCCAAAAAGAATCCAATCCGCTTCTACAAGATTGGAAAGGCCCGAATAATGGAGCTCCGGCTTTCAATGAATACAAGGTTTCGCATTTCAAACCCGCACTCGAATCAGCGATGAAAGAGGATTTAGCCGAGCTTGATGCCATTGCCAATAACAAGCAAACGCCAACATTCGAAAATACCATTTTGGCGTTGGAGAAGTCGGGCAAGAAACTCTCGCGCGTTCTTGCGGTTTATTATGTATTCAGTTCAAATATTAATACGCCTGATTTTGAAGCCGTTCAAACCGAAATGGAGCCAAAGCTTGCTAGTCACCGCGATAAAAAGACACAAAATAAAAAGTTGTTTTTGCGAATCGAGCATGTTCACAACAATCAGGACAAGATGAACGTCACTGAAGAACAAAAGCGATTAATCGACAAGTATTATGAAAACTATGTTCTAGAAGGGGCTCGTTTAGATGGCGATGCGAAACAAAAACTTGGCACAATCAACCAGCAACTTGCGGTTTTGTACACCAAATTCAGCCAGAATCTCCTGGCCGAAGAAAACAATCAGTGTTTGGAAATTGCGAACCAAGCCCAACTTAAAGGAATGCCGGCAGATTTTATTGAAGCTGCGAAATTAAAATCGAAAGAGTCGGGAAAAAAGGCATTTGGTTGCATCGAAAATACGCGTTCGTCTGTCGAGCCGCTATTGACTTATGCCGATGATCGGTCGGTTCGCGAAAAGGCGTGGCGAATGTTTATCAATCGTGGCGATAACGGAAATGCAAACGACAACAACCAATTGATTTCTGACATTTTAAAACTGAGAACCGAACGTGCCAAATTGCTCGGATTTCAAAACCACGCCGATTGGAAGTTGTCAAATACCATGGCGAAAACGCCGGCTGCGGCAATGAAACTCATGATGGATGTTTGGGCGCCAGCTGTAGCGCAGGTTCGTGCTGAGGTTGCCGACATGCAGAAGATTGTTGATTCAGAAGGCGGCAAGTTTAAAATCGAGCCGTGGGATTACAGATATTATGCTGAGAAAGTAAGAAAGAGCCGTTACGATTTGGATCAGAATCAGGTAATGGAATACCTGCAATTGGACAAACTTCGTGAGGGAATGTTTTGGGTTGCAGGCGAAATGTTCAATATGAATTTTACGCCGGCTAAAAACATTCAGGTGTTTCACCCCGATGTAAAAGTATGGGAAGTTACCAATAAGACAAACGGCAAGTATGTCGGATTATTCTACTTTGATCCGTACGCCAGAAAAGGCAAAAGAAGTGGTGCCTGGATGACCGATTACAGAAGTCAGGAGCGCTTTAACGGCGAGGTGCCGACGCTTGTTTCGAACAATTCGAATTTCATCAAAGGAAAAGATGGCGAGCCTGTGTTGATTTCCTGGGACGATGCGACGACATTGTTTCACGAGTTCGGACATGCGTTGCACGGTTTGGCGAGCGATGTGAATTATCCGATGCTTTCGGGGACAAATGTGACCAGGGATTACGTTGAATTCCCGTCGCAGGTTTTAGAGCGTTGGTTGACTACTCCTGAGATATTGCAGAACTACGCGTTGCATTTCAAGACCGGAAAGCCAATGCCGAAGGAATTAATTGAAAAGATCGAGAACGCCTCGAAGTTTAACATCGGATTTGAAACGGTGGAATATTTATCGAGTGCGCTTGTCGATATGAAACTGCACATGACAACAGAAGCGATTGATGTTGATACGTTTGAACGCGAAACATTAGCTGAAATTGGCATGCCGTCCGAAATTGTGATGCGACATAGAATTCCGCAGTTTGCGCACCTGTTTTCAGACGATGGTTATTCAGCCGGGTATTACAGTTATTTGTGGGCTGATGTTATCTCTGCTGATGCATGGGAAGCGTTTTTAGAAGGCAAAGGCGGTTATGACAAAGAAGTAGGCGCCAGGCTTTTAAAATATGTTTTGAGCGCGGGCAATTCGATTGATCAGAATGAAGCATACCGCAAGTTCAGAGGTCGTGACCCAAAGGTGGATGCGTTGATGAAATCGCGCGGTTTTCCGATTGGGAAATAAGTAAGTAAAAAGGTAAGATGTTGCGTCGTGGGATTTTCTCATGTCGCAACATTTTTTTTAATATCATATTTTTAAAAAATGGAGCAAATACGGTTGAATTCGCACAAAGCATTTAAGTTAAGTTGTGCAGCCTTTGTGATGATTGTGCTATCAATCGGGGTTTTGATAATTAACAACGGAAACGGTTTGAATCTGCCGGCGGTAATCATTGGCGGCGGTTTCAGCCTTGGCGGCATCCTTGGGGTTGTTGGCTGGATTTACAGTTTAAAAGGAGTTAAAGAACCCATAACGGCTCGAAAGGTACTCGCATTGCTCTTTAATAGTTTTATAGTTCTATTGTTTGTGGCGTTTCTTCTTGGCGATTTATTAGGCTCGTAGGTGGCTTTCTATGAAGTTGAAAAGCGGCAACTCGCAATTAGTTTGCACCAGCGATGGGCGGCGATATCCTTTTATTGCGATTTCGGTTTTAGAAAGTACCGATGGATTTTAGGCAATAAAAGATAAAGCAGACAGCGCGGCGCTTGCGGGTGCCCTAAACATGCTTTCGGATATCCTGACCGACAATCAGGTGAGATCCGTTTGGCAGCGATTTGGCGGTATTGAGCATCGCCTGCGCAAGCATTTTGGTGGGAAGCGGCTTATAAGATTTTAAAAGTCCGATAGAATTGAAAAAGTATAAAGCTTTGGTCGACAGATTTTCGAGTAGTCGGTTGCTGTCTTTTCGATCGAGGGAAAGCGGTTGGAAGATAATTAGTTTGCTGAAATTGAGCTGCCTGATATCATCTTCGAGTTCGCCCTTGATTTTAGCGTAAAAGAACGGCGACGATTTGGACGCGTTTGCCGCCGAGACCAAGACGAGTGATGGAACGTTATTTTCTTTGGCAGCTTTTGCAAAATCGAGTTGGTAGGTATAATCCACTTTTTTCTGCGCTTGCTTGCTTCCGGCGTCTTTGAGCGTGGTGCCGAGAGCTGAGAAAAGCACATCGCCAGCGACAAGGTGTTTGTATGAATCCGGGTTGTCGAAATCGGTGATATGGGCGTGAAGTTTGGGATGGCTGAAATCGAAATCGCGGCGGACAAAAGCGGTGATTTGAGTGATTGTAGGATCGGTAAGAAGCAGAGGCAGAAGGTCTTTTCCAGTGGCGCCTGTTGCTCCGATAAGAAGTACTTTCATGGCTTTTCTTTTAAAGGTAATTGAAATTTTGGGGACGATACGCCATATTTAACAAATAAAAAACCCGCCTTTAGGAGCGGGTTTTTATGTGATATGCGGTAAGGATTAACCTAGAGCAGCACGTTTGAAGCCAGTAACCGTAAGGTTAGCATCAACCGATTTTACATAATTAGAAACGCTCATTGAGCCATCTTTAATGTAGTCTTGGTTAACAAGCGTGTTGTCTTTGAAGAAACGTTGCATTTTACCTTTAGAAATACCTTCAAGCATAGCTTCAGGCTTACCTTCTTGACGAAGTAGGTCTTTTGCGATTTCGATTTCTTTTGCGATAGTATCTGCGTCAACACCGCTTTCGTCTAGTGCGATTGGGTTCATTGCAGCAGCTTGCATGGCCACGTTACGAGCAGCTTCTTCAGCTCCGTCTACGTTAGCAGAAAGCGCAACGATTGTAGCGATTTTGTTTCCGGCGTGGATGTAAGATCCGACGAAAGCTCCGCTAAGTTTCTCGAAAGAACCGATTTCGATTTTTTCTCCGATAACTCCGGTTTGTTCGATAAGTTTTTCAGACACGGTGATTCCGTTGAAATCAGCTGCAAGGAATTCCTCTTTAGTATTGTATTTAAGAGCAAGGTTTGCAAGGTCTTGAGCTAGTTTTACGAAAGATTCGTTTTTACCGACGAAGTCAGTTTCGCAGTTAAGTGTGATTACGACACCTTCAGTTTTATCGGCATTTACAACAGCGATTGCAGCACCTTCAGTCGACTCGCGGTCTGAACGGTTAGCAGCTACTTTTTGGCCTTTTTTTCTAAGGTTTTCGATTGCAAGATCAAAATCGCCGTCAGCTTCAACAAGGGCTTTTTTACAGTCCATCATTCCGGCGCCGGTGATTGTTCTTAATTTATTTACGTCTGCAGCAGTAATAGTTGCCATAATTTTTTATCGTTTAATATTAGAAATGTGGTAAAACAAGAATTCCAATGATCAAATTCCAAATTCCAATTGATAAGGCGTTTCGGCCTCTTGGACTTTGGAATTTAAAAATTGGAATTTTAAATATTTATTCTTCAGTTTTAGCTTCAGGAGCAGCAACTTCAGCTGGAGCAGCATCAACAACAGTGTTGTCGGTATCAGTCTCAGTAGCCGTTGTGTCTTCAGGAGTAGCGTCAGAATTTCTGTTAGAAAGACCTTCGATAACCGCACCGGTAACTAAAGATAAAATTTTGTCAATTGATTTAGAAGCATCATCATTTGATGGAATTACGTAATCAACCTCACGAGGGTCAGAGTTGGTATCCACCATTGCAAAAACTGGAATGTTTAATTTCTGAGCTTCTTTAATTGCAATATGTTCAGCCTTGATATCTACTACGAAAAGTGCAGCAGGAAGTCGAGACATGTCGGCGATAGAGCCTAAGTTTTTTTCTAGTTTAGCGCGTAGACGGTCAACCTGTAAACGCTCTTTTTTAGATAAAGTCATGAAAGTACCGTCTTTCTTCATTTTATCGATTGAAGCCATTTTCTTAACAGCTTTACGAATAGTAACGAAGTTTGTCAGCATTCCGCCCGGCCATCTTTCAGTGATGTACGGCATGTTAGCTGCGGCAGCTTTCTCAGCAACGATATCTTTTGCTTGTTTTTTGGTAGCTACGAATAAGATCTTTCTACCTGAAGCAGCAATTTTCTTAAGGGCTTCATTAGCCTCTTCGATTTTAGCTGCAGTTTTATATAGGTTGATAATGTGAATTCCATTACGCTCCATATAAATGTATGGGGCCATGTTTGGATCCCATTTTCTGGTCATGTGTCCGAAGTGTACACCTGCATCCAGCAATTCTTTTACATCTACTTTGTTTGCCATTTTAATTTTTTAGTTTACGTTCTGTTGTATTAGCAATGTTCCCTTTGGCTGTCGGCGGATGCCTATCTGCGCTTTAACAAGGCCTCATTTAGATGCTAAACTATTGCAACAATAACTTTTTTAATTTTTTGAAAATTGAAATTCCGTGTTCCAATAAAGAAACGAAATATTAACGTTTAGAGAACTGGAATCTCTTACGAGCTTTCTTCTGTCCGAATTTCTTACGTTCAACCATTCTCGGGTCACGTGTAAGAAGTCCTTCTGGCTTCAAGATCGCGCGGTTTTCAGCGTCAACTTCACACATTACGCGGGCAAGAGCCATACGTACTGCTTCAGCTTGTCCTGTTGAACCACCTCCGTTTACATTTACTTTCACGTCAAAGTTTGAAGCGTTTTCAGTCATTGAAAGCGGTTGTAAAACTTTGTACTGAAGTGTAGCAGTCGGGAAGTAAGTTTCAAATTCTTTTTTGTTTACCGTGATTTTACCGGTACCTTCTGTAACATAAACTCGTGCAACAGCGGTTTTTCTTCTTCCGATTTTGTGGATTGTAGCCATTACTTAAGATCGTTTAAGTTAACTGTTTTAGGTTGTTGAGCCTCATATTTGTGCTCAGAACCTGTATTTACTTTTAGATTTCTGAAAAGTTCAGCTCCAAGTTTGTTCTTTGGAAGCATACCTTTTACAGCTTTTTCCACCAAGATTGAAGGGTTTTTCGCCTGCAATACTTTAGCGGTTAATGTTCTTTGTCCACCCGGGTAACCTGTATGACGCATGTAGATTTTGTCATCCATTTTTGATCCCGTTAGGTTGATTTTTTCTGCATTGATAACAATCACGTTATCACCGCAGTCGACGTGTGGCGTGTAACTTGGCTTGTACTTACCTCTAAGGATCATAGCGACTTTAGAAGCAAGACGACCTAAGTTGTGGCCTTCAGCATCTACAACAACCCACTCCTTCGTGATAGTGGCCTTGTTTGCTGAAATAGTCCTGTAGCTTAATGTGTTCACAATAATTTATTTTAATTAAACATTCCGTCCCCAATAAAGGGGTTGCAAAAGTACAATTAATTCTTTTAAATACAAATGGCTGGTAAATATTATTTTACCGACTTTATTGCTTGGTAAACAAGTGATAACATTCGGCTTTTTTCTACCTAAAATAACAAATGCCGCCAATTTCATATTGGTCGCATTTGACACATCCAAACCTAACTTAAGTACTTTACTGTTTCATAATCGCGTGATTGACGAATATTATTTACTTTTAATGCTTTTTGCGATCTAATTTTGCCTTTTATAAAGGTACACTAAACACGGTTCAACATACGTTAAATAAATGACAATGAGAGAGAAAGCTACACTGAAACAGATTGCGTCCGAACTTAATGTGTCGATCTCAACAGTTTCTAAAGCATTAAACGGTAGCCCCGAAATCAGTGAAACCACTAAAATCAAGATTCAGGAGTATGCTAAACTCAGACATTACAAGCCAAATGTCATCGGACTAAATTTAAAAAGCAGGTCGACCAAGACTATTGGTGTCATCATACCAAATATTCTGAATCCCTTTTTTGCCAAGGTTTTTAGCGGAATCGAAATGGCGGCCGAGAAACAAGGGTACAATGTGCTGACTTGCATTTCAAACGAGTCGCTTCAAAAGGAAAAGAATACACTTGAGTTGTTAAGCAACGGTACCATCGATGGATTTATATTGGCGATTTCTGAAGAAGCGCAGAAAGAAGGCGAGTTCGAACACATCAAACAAATCATTAGCGAGGGCACGCCGGTAGTGATGTTCGACAGATTGATCAACGAAATTGAATGCGATAAAGTGATTGTTGACGATCTTCAGTCGGCTAAACACGCGACCGAGTTTTTGATTGCCTCAGGACGAAAGAAAATTGCGCTGATGTCTACCATCGATAATTTGAGTGGTGGGAAATTACGTGCTAAAGGTTTTTATGAAGCGTTTGAACAGCACGGTTTATCGGTTGATGAAAATTTGGTGATTTTGACAAGTGCGACCGCAGAATTTGATGACAACCTCGAGAAAGTATTGAAAGCCCACCGTCCTGACGGAATCTTCGCGCTTGACGAACATGCGTCTGTAACGGCAATGAAATTTGCCATCAGACAAGGATTTAAAATTCCCGATGATTTGGCGATTATCGGTTTTGCTGACGGATTGTGGTCACGCCGACTCACGCCAAGTCTTTCAACGGTGAGTCAGCATGCGCCGGAAATAGGTGAGGCCGCTGCCCGATTGATGATTGACCGATTAAAAAATCCGGATCAAAAATATCGAACTGAGGTAATTCGCACTGAACTTCGCCATCGCGATTCGACTCGCACGTCCTAAATCATGATTTGTTTGCAGACAATTAAGCCGGATTATCTTTGTCCGAAAAATAAAAATTATTCGCGTGTAAATTCATACGAATTTCCAAACTGACTCATCGTGATTTTATCTTTTGAAAAGACCAGTTTCAGATTCGCCTGACGGAACAGAAATTCAGTTTCGCTAGTCGTTGTTAATGTAAACGAAGGTTGGCCTGAGGCTTGTGCGGTAAGTTGGCCGTTACTTTCAACAATCGTTAGTTTTAGTGGAAATGTCGATGAACTATAGGTGCCTTCATACGATTTCAGGATTTTTGTGTCGACGGCAACTTTCTCGAGCGTTGGAAATTCGAATGGTTTATCGAACATCAAACTTAAAATTCCAATCGCAATGTCGTTGTTGTTTTCGCCTTTTGCATTTGACAACATTGATAGTGAAATTTTTTCATTCGGGAAATAAGAAAGCATTGATGCAAATTGCTCGATTCCGCCTGTATGACCGTACGCTTTTTTGTCGTAGAATGGAATTGCGAAAATTCCACGGCCATAACCATCTTCGACCTTTTTCATTTCAGCCAGCGATTCCTGGTTGATGATTTGTCCGTCGAAAAGTGCTTTCATAAAAATTGTCAGATCGGAAGCGGTTCCGGAAATGGCTCCGGCGGCAAATGCGAAACTATCGTTCCACGGTTCTTCTTTAGACCATTTCCCGCCAAAATTATTGTAAGAGAACGCCTGATTGGTGGTTGGTTTCTCTCGGTAAGCAGTGCGTTTTAGTTTCAATTTTTTAATGATGCGATCGTCGAGATTTTTGGCGTATGATTTTTTGGTCAGGTTTTCAATGATCAAACCAAGCAGGTAATAATTCGAATTGCTGTATTCCGATCTTGTCCCGGGTTCGAAAACTGACTGGTATGAAGTAATTTGATCGACCATTTGTTTTTGGGTAATCGGTTCTTTAAACTTCGACACAATTACGCTGTCGTTGGTATAATTGAAAAGTCCGCTTCGGTGTCCGAGTAAATGTGCGACACTGATTTTATCGGCATTTGGAATTTGAGGATAAAATTTGGACAATTTAGTGTTGAGATCTAGTTTGCCTTCCTCAATCAATTGAAAGGTGATTGCCGCAGTAAAGGTTTTGGTGATCGAGCCGATTTTGTACACCGTATTTTTGTCGGCGCGTATTTTTTTGTCGACATCCGCAAAACCGTATGCTTTTTCAAATGCGATTTTTCCATCTTGTGAAATGGCAACCGATCCCATCCATTCGTTTGATCGTTCGTAATAGCTCAGTAAACTGTCAATCTTAGAAAATTTGTCTTGTGCCAGACAAAGCGTTGGTATTAAAAGCAGAAGTAAAAATTTTAGTTTCATTTGTTGCGTTTCATGATGATTTCCATCGATTTATATTCATTGTTGTAATCGTCTGTTTCGAAAAGTTCAAATTTCCGCGTATCGCTATCTATGAAAGTGAAATTTTCACGAATTGTTTTTTTCGCTTTTGTGATCGGATCAATCATTTCGCCGCGAAGCGTGAAAAATTTTGGATCTCCCTTAAAAGTTCCCCGTACTGATTTTATTCCGGTTCCAAAGTTATCCATCCAGGTTGCGACTAATTCGCCCATCGAGTTGTCGAAACCCGTTGTGGCAATGCCTTCGAAATCGGTTCCCATGACTTTTCCCGTATGACGAATTTGCTGAAACCGTCCGCCGAGTATCATTGTAGATTCGGCTACCAAACTAAATTTTTGCGGATTTACATCTTTTGATCCCGTCCAGATTGTCATTTCTTCATGCCAAGTTCCGGTATCTGCCGCCAGCATTTGATGAACATCGCCGGGTGTTTTATAAGCTTCCCAGACTTTTTTCGAAATTGTTGAATCCAAAGGACTCATGGGTGCGGTTGCCAAATCTAGCGGATGAACCCTGAGGTATGGTTCAATTGCTTTGTCTTCCGCTTCTTTGCACGATGATAGTAATGCGATTACAGCAATTACTGAAAGGATGCTGATTTTCATGACATGATGCTTTTAACAAATGTAAAAAAATAGTTAATACAAATCATGTTTCCGATAAAGCCCTAGCCCTGACTGAAGCGGATATCCTTTTTCTCTCTGGAAGAAGAAAAAGATAGGAGCAAAAGGCAGGAAATAGCTCCTAATCAATCAGCTGAAACCGAATATAAGATTAGTGGGCTGCCAGCCAGTTTTCGCCAATTCCTATTTCAACAACAAGTGGAACTTCGAGCGTAAAGGCATTTTCCATCTCGTGCCGGATCATGGGCTGAATGGCTTCCAACTCCGAATTATGGACATCGAAAACAAGTTCATCATGCACCTGAAGCAACATTTTGCTCTTCCAGTTTTCCTGAGTTAAGCGTTTGTAAATGTTTATCATGGCAAGTTTGATGATGTCGGCAGCGCTACCCTGAATTGGCGCATTGACCGCATTTCGCTCGGCGGCTCCACGGACTACAGCGTTCTGCGAATTGATATCTTTCAAATAACGGCGTCGACCGGAGATGGTTTGTGCATAACCGATTTCGCGCGCAGCCTGAACCTGATCGTTGATATAGGCGCGAAGTTGTGGATACGTCTGATAGTAGGCGTCGATCAAATCCTTGGATTCGCTTCGGGAAAGTGAGGTTTGATTGCTCAGTCCGAATGCTGAAACCCCGTAAACAATTCCGAAATTGACCGTTTTTGCGTGACTTCGTTGTTCGCGGGTGACTTCTTCGAGTGGAACTGCGAATACTTTTGCCGCGGTTGAGGCGTGAATATCCTCACCTTTTTGAAAGGCTTCGATCATGTTCTTCTCACCGCTCAAGGCTGCAATGATGCGAAGTTCAATCTGCGAGTAATCGGCAGACAAAAGCGTATGATTTTCGTCGCGCGGAATAAATGCTTTTCGGATCTGCCGACCGCGTTCTGTTCGGATCGGTATGTTTTGGAGATTTGGATTGTTTGAACTCAATCGGCCTGTTGCCGCAACCGCTTGCATGTAATCCGTATGAACTCGGCCTGTTCGCTGACAAACTTGTAGCGGAAGTGCATCGACATAGGTGTTTTGCAGTTTGACAAGTTGTCGCCAATCCAGGATATCCTGAACAAACGGGCTTGTCAAAGCGAGGTACGAGAGAATGTCTTCGCCTGTCGCATATTGCCCGGTTTTGGTCTTTTTCTGCTTTTCGCCGCCAATTTTAAGTTTGTCGAAAAGGATTTCACCAAGTTGTTTCGGAGAGCCAATGTTAAATTTTTCCCCGGCTGATTCATATATCTGGTCTTCCAGTTTTTTAATGTCGGTTGACAGTTCTGCCGAAAGCGAATGTAGGAAGTCGATGTCCAATTTTACGCCTTCAAGTTCCATGTCGGCCAGCACTTTTACAAGTGGGATTTCAATTTCGTCAAAAAGCTTTTTGGTTTCGGCTTTCTCGAGTTGGCTGATGAATGTTTCACGAAGTTGCAACGTGATGTCGGCGTCCTCAACGGCAAACTCTTTTAATTGTTCGAGATCGGCTTCACGGATGGTCTTCTGTCCCTTGCCTTTTTTGCCAAGAACGGCGTCGATGGTCATTGGTGTATAATTCAGGTAAGTTTCGGACAGCACATCCATCGAATGGCGCATATCGGGATTGATGAGATAATGAGCGAGCATGGTGTCGAAAAGAAGGCCTTTGACGTCGATTCCGTAGCGCGACAAAACTTTGAGGTCATACTTTAAGTTGTGACCGATTTTTTCGATGTTTTCGGCGTCGTAAAAAGGCTTGAATTTTTCGATTACTGATTTTGCGTCGTCGAAGTTTTCGGGAAGCGGAACATAGAATCCTTTGCCTTTTTCATATGAAAAGGTAAGACCGACAATTTCAGCGTAAAGCGGATCGAGCATTGTTGTTTCGATATCAAAGCTGACAGCTGATTGTTTCAGGAGATTTTGAACGAGCAACCTGGTAGCCATGTCGCCTTGAACAAGCTGATAGAAGTGAGCGGTATTTTCAATGTTATTTTGCTTTGAAACCGAAATTTCTGTTCCGTCTGAATCGGTTGCAAACAAATCGAATTGATCTGATTTTACGATGGTTTTAGTTGGCGCCAATCCCGCGGCTTCCACATTTGAATAGTCTTGTTTTTTATAAAAAAGACTGTTGAATTGTTCGGTCATGCGGCGGAATTCAAGTTCCTGGAAAATGGCTTCAACTTTTTCCGCATCTGGTTTTGTGAGTTCGTAATCATCTTCATTAAAGGTGACATCGCAATCGCAAACAATTGTGGCCAGTTTCTTTGACATAATGCCTTTCTCGGCGTTTGCTTCGATGGTTTCTTTCATTTTGCCTTTTAGCAGATGCGTGTTTGCCAGCATGTTTTCGAGCGAGCCGAACTGCTTGAGAAGTTTTTTTGCGGTTACTTCACCAACTCCTGGCAATCCCGGAATATTATCAACAGCATCGCCCATCATGCCCAGGAAATCGATTACCTGCTCAGGTCGTTCAATTTCGAAACGTTCCAGGACTTCGGGCACACCCCAAATTTCGATTCCGTTGCCCATTCGTGCCGGTTTGTAAATAAAGATATTTTCTGAAACCAGTTGTGCAAAATCTTTGTCGGGCGTTACCATAAACACTTGATAACCTTGTTTTTCGGCTTGTTTTGCGACGGTTCCGATAAGGTCGTCGGCTTCACAACCGGCAAGTTCAATAATCGGAATATGCATTGCCTCCAGAATCCGATGGATATACGGAATTGCCAGGAGAATTGCTTCCGGAGTTGCGTTTCGGTTTGCTTTGTATTCAGTGAACATTTCGGTGCGCGCGTGGCTTCCGTCTTTGTCAAAAGCAACGGCAAGATGATCGGGACGTTCGCGCTTGATCACATCCAAAAGAGAATTCATAAAACCCATAATGGCCGAGGTGTCCATTCCTTTCGAATTAATTCGTGGATTTTTAATAAAGGCATAATATCCACGGAAAATAAGTGCGTATGCGTCGAGCAGGAAAAGTCTTTTTTGAGCAGCCATAGATGAAGGAAATTTGGCGTAAAAGTAAGAAATCGACAGCTACTTTCCGAAATAAACTTGCTTTGGATGACCTGGAAACCGGTTGAAAATACAATAGTTAAATTTCAATTAATAACCGTAAATGCCCGACTGGTTATTTGTTAATTTGCACAAATTCATTCTATGACCCGTTGGATTATTCTTGGGGTGATCCTGCTCCTTGTTGAAGTATACGCATTTCAGGCTGTCAGGACGATCATAAAAGCAAAGTGGCTTTTAGCTCTGATAGAGGTTGCGAGTATTGCTGTTTACATTTATGTTTTCTACATTTTGTACGGTTTTGACCGAAGCAAAGGCCAAACGCTGCAATCGATGTTTGCTATGGGACTGATGCTGGTTGTTCTGGTGCCAAAAATGTTTATCACCATCATAATGTTGATTGAGGATATTTTCCGGATTTTATCGGCAGGTGTCGCATTAGTGAGTAAATCAGATGGTCAGATATTTCCCGAGCGGCGAAAGTTTATCAGTCAGATTGCACTCGGAATTGCGGCTGTTCCGTTTTTATCATTCATATATGGAATTGCGAAAGGCAAGTATGATTTTAGGGTGATTCGCACGACTCTTTTTTATGACGATCTTCCGGATGCGTTTGACGGTTTCCAGATCACGCATATATCCGATATTCACAGTGGAAGTTTTGACAATAAAGAAAAAATCGAATATGCGATCGACTTGATCAATATGCAAAATTCGGATGCGATCTTTTTTACCGGCGATATTGTAAACACTCACGCAACTGAAATGTATCCATGGATTGATACTTTCAAAAAAATCAATATGCCTAAATATGGGAAATTTTCGGTACTTGGTAACCACGATTACGGCGAATATATTCAGTGGCCGAGTTCACGCGAGAAGCTTCAGAATTTTGAAGATATCAAAGGTCTTCACGACAAAATCGATTTTAAACTGCTTTTGAACGAATCGGTTAAAATCAGAAAAGATGGCGCTGAGATCAATGTTGTTGGCGTCGAAAACTGGGGTCATAATTTTAAGAAGGCTGGCGATTTGAATTTGGCGTCAAAAGATCTGACTGCAACCGATTTCAAAATCCTGATGACGCACGATCCGTCTCATTGGGAATATGAAGTTAAACAACATCCAAAGAATTTTCAATTATCGCTTTGCGGCCATACGCACGGGTTTCAGTTTGGAATCGAAATTCCGGGTGTGATCAAGTGGAGTCCAGTGCAATACGTTTACAAACAGTGGGCGGGGTTATATGAAAATTTAGGGCGATATGTTTATGTAAATCGCGGATTCGGTTTTCACGCTTATGCAGGGCGAGTGGGAATTTGGCCCGAAATTACCGTCATTGAACTAAAAAAAAGAGGTAATGTCGCATAATTAGTTAAAAATGTTACATTTGTATTAGATTCTATAAAAGTAGCTTTATGTCTAAATTTGGAGAACTTATTAATGCGCCCATTCCCGTTTTGATCGACTTTTACACGGAGTGGAATGAGCAGTCTGTATCAATGCATCCGGTAATTCGGGATGTTGCCGCAGCATTGGGTGATAAGGCCAAAGTCATTAAGATCGATGTAGATAAAAATCAGGAACTTGCTGAGGCTCTGCGCATCAAAGGTTTGCCAACACTGATGATTTATAAAGAAGGACAAATGGTTTGGCGTCAATCGGGTGAACTCGATGCAAACACTATCATTACTTTAGTTCAGGAGCAGTTGTAACTAATCGGTTAACGCTCCAAATTCATATCCATTCTCTTTCAGATATTCCAGCGTTCTGGGTAGTACATACTCTAAATTGGGGAATGCTTTTACACTGTCGTGGAAGACAATTATGCTTCCCGGGCGGATTTTCCGAATTACATTTTCAAGGCACTTTTCAGGGGAAAGATCGGCGTCATAATCACCGCTGATAATATCCCACATAACGATGGTATATCCCATTGAGCGCACCTCACGCGCCTGTTTTCTCGTAATTTTCCCGTAAGGCGGCCTAAAATAAGAAACCGAAGGAATAACACGCAAAATCTTATCTGTGCATTTTTGGACGCTTTTCGCATAAGACGTGGTTGCAGTTTGCCAACCATTGCAATGATCGTCGGTGTGATTTCCGATAAGGTGGCGACTGTCAACTAATTGTCGGAAAATTTCCGGATTTGCATCAATGTTTTGTCCGATGCAAAAAAAAGTTGCTTTGGCGTTGTGTCGATTGAGTTGATCTAGTGTCCACGGCGTAATCACAGGCGTTGGACCGTCATCAAATGTCAGGTAAACTTTCTTTTGATTGGTTTTTTTTCGCCACATATATTGTGGGAAAAGCATTCGGATAACCCAATTCGTTCTGAAAAAGTATGGTTTCATATAATAAAAAAGCCGGTTTTTACGCCGGCATCTTTGTTATTCATTTTTTCGGCCAAACCGTTTAAACTTTTGATTTAGGCTGTTGAATGTTGTTTTATGTTTTTCAAAATATTCGTCGTCACCTTGATCTTTCATCACCAAAAGAATTCCACGGTAACGTTCGATATCAGTCATAATATCCATCGATAAGTCGTTTTGTTCCGACGGACGTAATCCACCGTAGAACTTCAGGTTTTGCTGATATTTATTTGCCAGGAAGTCGACCAATTCGCGAGCTTTTTGCTTTTCGCCGATCGCGTAATAGCCGGCAGCAAACGGATCAAGCAAGGTGTAATATCCGAAATATTGGGGAGGCATTTGAGTCATCGCCAAATCGATTACATTTTTGGCTTTGTCTAATTTGTCCTCGTTGATGAGTTGCTCCATCAAACGCGCCAAATTGGTTCGGTAACTGATGCTGTTCTTGCGGGTTTCCGGGTCGTGGTAAATATCCGGACTCGAACTATTGCCCCAATCCCATTTCATCACAATATCGTACATTTTATCCGAATCGATCTTGCCCATGTCAAGCGGACTAGACGATTTCTCCAACGATGTTCTGATGGGAACGAGTTTGTAAACCATTCCTTCAAGTTGAAGATAGTCTTTCATCCACAAATAATCATCGTTTCCAAAACTTCCGCCGGTAAAGTAAATAGGGCGTTTCCAGTTGTTGTTTTGTAAGATGTCGAGCATCATCAAACGGTTTTTGTACAATCCGCTTCCTTCGATGTCGATATCGATATAAGGAACAATCGAATCATATTCGCGTTCGGGAACAACCTTGTTTGCAATTACCGCATTTTTATCAACGTTAATGCGGATTTTGTTGGAAGGATAGAAGTGGATGCTTTGTCCGTTTTGCAACTGAACTGTGGTTCGTGGATCATCACTCTTAATAAACGTCATCAGATCCTCAACGTTTATCCGGGCTTCGGTGCGCGGAATGTGTGCTACAAAATCAAGTTTGTCGCCAACATAATCCTGATGCGTAAACGAAATCGGAAGACCTTCAGATTCGTACGATTTTCGTTTCATCTGATCGATATACCAATCTGTCATAAACAAACTTGTGTTTACAATCTTGATATCCGTGCGGATGCCTTCAATTTCCTGCGCATACCAAAGCGGAAACGTATCGTTGTCACCGATGGTATAAAGAATGGCATTCGGCTCGCATGAATTTAGATACGCCTTCGCCATTGCAAGAGCAGTATACCGGTTCGAACGGTCGTGATCGTCCCAGTTTTCAGACGCCAACAAAACTGGTCCTGCAAGCATGGTCGCGCCTAAAACTACAGGAATTGCGATTTTTGGCGAGAGATATTTTCTGGCGAAATCGAATATCGCATAAATTCCAAATGCAATCCACATCGCAAAAACGTAGAATGATCCGACCAGCGCATAATCGCGTTCACGTGGCTCAAATGGCCGCTCGTTCAGGTAAATTTTTAACGCCAATCCGGTAAAGAGGAAGAGCACCAACAGAACGTAAAAACTCTTTTGATCTCTTTTTGCGTGAAATGCAATTCCGATGACCGCAAGGATAAATGGCAAGAAATAATAGGTGTTTCGGCCTTTGTTGTTCTTGACATCATCAGGCAGGTTTTCCTGCGATCCAAGGTGCAATTCGTCGATAAAAGTAATTCCGCTTAGCCAATTTCCATCGAGATTGTCGTATTTTCCTTGCTGATCATTTTGTCGTCCTGCAAAGTTCCACAGCAAATATCTCCAGTACATATATCCGAACTGATATTCAAACATAAAACCTAAGTTTTCACCTACTGATGGTTTGTCGATGATCAGATAATCGGAATAATTCTTTAAGAAAGCAACATAACCGTCGGTTCCAATTTGACCGGTTCGGTATGCGTTTCTGAATTCAGCTACAGTTTTCTGAACTTCATCACGCAACTGACCAACAGCGCCTGCGAGTTCCTCATCAGACAATGTGTTCGGATCAATTCCGTATCGCTGCAATTCGGATGCATAGTTATATCTCGGATCCAACTGAAAATTCGGAACGCTTGTAAAACGCATGTAGTTTTCAGCATGATCAGTGCTCCACATCCTCGGAAGAATAGTCTTGTGACTATCGTCGCTATTTTGTTGCGCGTTTTTGTAATTATTGGTGATTACGTACTTCCCGGTTTGGTAATCACGTTCGTAGTTTGGCGCCTTGTCCAGGTACGGATTGTCAGGATCAAGACCGGCAAACATATCAGTGTATTGAGGGCCATAGAATAGCGGATTGACACCGTATTGCTCGCGGTTATAGTAGGCGAGGACTTCAGCCGCATCAGAAGGCTTGTTTTCATTGATTACTACATCGGCGTTAGCGCGAATAGGCAACATCATCCATGTTGAAAACCCGATCAGAATAAATAGGATGCAAAGCAATAGCGTGTTATATTGAACCATTGCTTTTTGTCGCGTGTATCGAAGTCCGAAGTAAAAGATCGCGATCAAAACCAGGAATGCGAAAATAGTACCGGAGTCGAAAGGCATTCCGAGGCTGTTGACCATGAAGATTTCGGTTTTTCCGAAGAAAGCGAGCGTCCAGGGAAGTAGAAGTTTAAAGATAAAAAGTAGTATCGCGACAACGACAACATTGGCGATGATAAAACTTTTTGTAGTGATATTTTTATAGTGTTTGAAATAATATAGGAATCCGATGGATGGAATCGCTAGTAGTGCCATAAAGTGAACACCGAATGAAAGTCCGATGACCAATGAGATCATTAACAACCATTTGTTGCCACGCGGAGTCCCCATATCGCGTTCCCATCGCAGACCAAGCCATAATAAAAGTGCGATAAAGCATGACGCCATGGCGTAAACCTCCGTCTCGACTGCATTGAACCAAAAACTGTCAGTAAAAGTAAAAGCCATTGACGCTACGAAAGCGCTACCGAGAATCATGATCTTATTGGCTGAATCGCCTTCGGTAATGGGAACAACTTTTTGAAGCAGCATCGTTAGCGACCAGAACATCAATAAAATGGTAAAGGCGCTTGAAACAACCGACATCATGTTTACCATCAATGCGATAGTAGAGGTGTCTGTCGCAAACATGGCAAAGAAAGCGCCCAACATTTGGAAGAGTGGAGCTCCCGGTGGGTGCCCGACTTCCAGTTTGGCTGCTGTCGCAATGTATTCGCCGGCATCCCAAAAACTCATCGTAGGTTCGACGGTTAATGTATAAACCAACAAAGCGATTGCAAAGGTGGCCCAACCTAGTATCGAGTTCCATTTGCGGAAGTTGAATAACGGCATATCCTATTTTTATAAGTTGTCACAAAGAAAATGCTTTTTTGCTTAATGAATTGCTAAAAAAAAATTTTTCAGAAAAAGTGCGCAGAATACTTGCGCAAAAAAAAATATGTTATAAATTTGCACCCGTTAACCGCTGGCCCATGGTGTAATGGTAACACTACGGTTTTTGGTGCCGTCTTTCAAGGTTCGAGTCCTTGTGGGCCAACAAAAAAACTCCTCATGCAAATGAGGAGTTTTTTATTTTATGGAAAATTGTATTTAAATTTTAAATGTCAATACCGGTCTTACAGTGTGATTTACAAGATCTTCGCTAATGCTTCCGTTAAAGAAATGCGAGAATCCGGTGCGGCCGTGAGTACACATTCCGACTAAATCCGCCTGTACAGAATTGGCGAAATTGATGATGCCTTTCTCAACATTCACGTCGTTATAGATGTGTGTCGAATAATTATCCAGGTTAAATTCTTCGATAAAGTCAGACATAATGCTTTCTGCGACTCCGGTCGATTTAAAGCTATTTGGCGTATTTATCATTACTAAGTGAAGTTCCGAATTGAAAAGTCGGGCAAATTCAATCACTTTAGCAAACGGTTTTTTAATTTCTGCGCTGAAATCTGATGCGAAAACAAATCGGTCAGCTTTAAAGTCGGAAATTTCATTTTTGATAACCAACACTGGGATTTCTGAGAAACGAACTACTTTCTCGGTGTTTGAACCGATGAACATTTCCTGGAAGCCGCTTGCGCCGTGTGAACCCATAACGATAAAATCGACGTTATTCTTGCGGCTGATATTAACGATGCCTTCAAATGCTTTTTCAAATTGGATAACTGTCGAGATGTTGATGCCGTCAAGATAGTCTTCATCGGCAACTGCGTCAAGACGGTTGATGGCGCTATTTTTGAAAAACATGATTTCCGGAATGTCACTGCCTGAACCAACAGCATCGCTGTTTTGGTTTGGCAATTCGAGCATGTGAAGTAATATGATTTCAGCATTGTGTTGACGGGCAATTTGAGCCGCAACTTTCAATGCGTATTCGGCATTTGTTGAAAAATCGGTAGGGACGAGAATCTTTTTCATGTGAATTGGTTGTAAGAAGAATTTTGGTAAAATATTTATACAGCTAAAGGTAGAAATATTTTAACAATGAGCAAGGTTTTTTGAATTACAAAAAAATGACTATCTTTGCAGCGTTATTTACTGAAAATTAAATAATGAGGGGACAGTAGTCCCCTCTTTTTATACAAATTATGACCTTTAAGGAAAAAGTACAAAACCTGTTAGATGAAGGGCTTAGCGAAAAGCCCGAATTGTTTCTGATCGACCTCACGATCACGGACGCATATAAAATTATTGTCACTTTGGATGGTGATAATGGCGTAACTTTGCAGGATTGCATCGATATCAGCCGTGCGATCGAACATAATCTTGATCGTGAAGAACAAGACTTTTCGCTGGAGGTTGCCTCTGGTGGAGTTTCTTCACCTTTGAAACACAAGCGACAATATAAAAAAAATATTGGCAGAACACTTATCGTTAAGCTCGCTACCGAAACCATCGAGGCGCCGCTGACCGATGCTGACGATGAGAAAATCGTACTTGAGTGGGAAGCGCGTGAGCCGAAGAAAGTTGGCAAGGGTAAAGAGACTGTTCTAAAAAGACAGGAAATCCGATATGAGGACATTAAAGAAGCAATTGTTACAGTAACATTTTAAATTTATAGATTGGCATGGAAAATATAGCATTAATCGAATCATTTTCAGAGTTTAAGGACGACAAGCTGATTGATCGCGTAACGCTTATGGCGATATTGGAAGATGTGTTCAGGAATGCACTTAAAAAGAAATACGGTTCAGACGACAACTTCGATATCATCATTAACCCTGACAAAGGAGATATGGAGATCTGGAGACGACGTGTGATTGTTGCTGATGACGATCTAGATCTTGAGAATGAAGAAATCACGCTTACTGAAGCACGAAAAATCGAACCGGATTTCGAGATTGGTGAAGAGGTTTCAGAAGAAGTAAAGCTGATCGATTTGGGAAGACGTGCCATTTTAGCCCTTCGTCAAAATCTGATTTCAAAAATCCACGAACACGATAATACCAATCTATACAAGCATTTTAAAGATTTAATTGGCGATATTTATACTGCTGAAGTACACCACGTTCGACCAAGAGTTGTAATTTTGGTTGATGATGAAGGCAATGAGATCGTTCTTCCAAAGGAAAAACAGATTCCATCCGACTTCTTCCGCAAAGGTGATAACGTACGCGGAATCATCGAAAGTGTTGAGTTAAAAGGGAATAAGCCGCAAATCATCATGTCGCGTACTTCTGAAAAATTCCTCGAGAAGTTGTTCGAACAGGAAATACCGGAAGTTTTCGACGGACTCATCATGGTTAAAAACGTTGTGAGGATTCCTGGTGAAAAGGCAAAAGTTGCCGTAGATTCGTATGATGACCGCATCGATCCGGTTGGAGCTTGCGTCGGAATGAAAGGATCTCGTATCCACGGAATCGTGCGTGAACTCGGAAACGAAAACATCGATGTGATCAATTATACGTCAAACACGCAGCTTTATATTACAAGAGCGCTTAGTCCGGCGAAAGTGTCTTCGATCAAAATAAACGAAGAAAATAAAAGGGCTGAAGTATTTTTGAAACTTGAAGAGGTTTCAAAAGCAATCGGTAGAGGTGGACATAATATCAAACTCGCCGGATTGCTGACAGGTTACGAACTTGATGTTATCAGGGAAGGTAGCCCGGCTGAAGATGAAGACGTTGAATTGTCAGAGTTTTCAGATGAGATCGATGGCTGGATCATCGACGAGTTTGCGAAAATCGGTCTGGATACCGCCCGTAGCATCCTCAAACAAGATGTTGAAGATCTGGTAAGAAGAACCGATTTGGAAGAAGAAACCATTCTCGACGTTATGAGAATTCTTAGAGAAGAACTCGATAACTAACAACTGGTTCTTCCAAACAACACAACACAACACAAAAAAAAGGAAACAAAGGTTATATGTCTGAAGAGAGAGTAATAAGAATAAACAAGGTTTTAAGGGAATTCAATATTTCGTTAGAAAGGGCCGTTGATTATCTAAAAGATAAGGGTATCGCTATTGATGCGAATCCAAACGCCAAGATATCTAACGTAGAATATGGAATTTTGCAGAAGGAATTTGCGGGCGATAAGGGGAATAAAGAAGCTTCTAAGGAAGTAGGCGAGGAGAAACGCAAGGAGAAAGAAGCCCTGCGACTTCAACGTGAAAAAGAAATTGAAGACAAACGTCGTGCAGACGAAGAACGTCAACGACAAAACGAAGTCATCAAGGCAAGAGCCGTTGTTACCGGTCCGAAAACCGTGGGCAACATCGATCTTTCGCCGAAAAAAGCTGAAACTCCGCCGCCGGTTCAGGAAGAAAAACCGGTCGAAAAAGTTGCTGCTCCTGAAGCGCCAAAAGCACCAGTCGAGCCAACTCCTGCTGAAAAACCGGCTGAAGTAACTCCACCGGTCGAAACGCCGGCTGCAAAAAAACCTGAAGCTCCTGCTGCTCCGGCCGCTGCGCCAACTCAGGAAATCAGACCTGGCGAGGAAGCTATCGCTACTCAGTACAAAAAACTCTCTGGAGCAACGTTAACCGGACAAACCATCGACCTTTCTCAATTCGAAAAGCCGAAGAAAAAGAAAGAAGAGCCTAAAATTACGCCTAATAAACCAGGAGCCGGAAACGCAAACGATCCCAACAAAGGAAAACGCAAGCGTATTGCACCAAAACCGGGAGCACCACGCCCTGGCGGAGCAACCGGACCAAATCCGAACAGAATTACGCCAAATACCGGCGCCAGAGGTACTCGCCCTGGCTTCGTAAAAGGTGCAAGACCTGCTATTACTGCTAAAGTAGAACCGACCGAAGAGGAAGTTAAAAACCAAATTCGCGAAACGCTCGAAAAATTGCAAGGTAAAGGCGGTAAGTCGAAAGCAGCCAAATATCGTAGAGATAAACGAGATACGCACCGTCAAAAATCTGATGACGAACAAAGAGCATTACAAGAAGGTAGCAAAACTTTAAAAGTAACTGAGTTCGTTACCGTAGGTGAAATTGCAACGATGATGGATGTGCCAATCACAAAAGTTATCGGAACTTGTATGTCGCTCGGAATCATGGTAACCATGAACCAACGTCTGGATGCCGAAACGCTGACCATTGTGGCAGACGAATTTGGATACGACGTTGAATTCATCACCACCGATATCGAAGAGTCAATTCAGGTTGTTGAAGACCGCGAAGAAGATCTGGTTTTCCGCGCACCAATCGTAACCGTAATGGGTCACGTCGATCACGGTAAGACATCACTACTCGATTATATCCGTGAGGAAAATGTTATCGCCGGTGAATCAGGTGGAATCACACAGCACATCGGTGCATATGGTGTGACCCTCGAAAATGGTCAAAAGATCGCTTTCCTTGATACTCCGGGTCACGAGGCGTTTACCGCGATGCGTGCACGTGGAGCTCAGGTTACCGATATCGCAATTATCGTCATCGCTGCTGACGACGATATCATGCCTCAAACAAAAGAAGCAATCAGCCACGCTCAAGCCGCAGGTGTTCCAATTATCTTCGCCATCAATAAGGTCGATAAGCCGAACGCGAACCCTGAAAAAATTAAAGAACGACTTGCTCAAATGAACCTCCTTGTTGAGGATTGGGGCGGTAAAATACAATCACACGACATTTCAGCGAAAACCGGACTTGGCGTTAAAGAACTGCTTGAAAAAGTATTGCTTGAAGCTGAAATCCTCGACCTGAAATCGAACCCGAACAAACTTGCGTCAGGAACTGTTGTCGAAGCATTCCTTGATAAAGGAAAAGGTTATGTGTCAACGATCCTGGTTCAGCACGGAACTTTGAAGATCGGTGACTACATGCTTGCCGGTAAACACCATGGTAAAATCAAGGCAATGCACGATGAGCGCGGTCACGTTATTACCGAAGCAGGACCTTCAACACCAGTTTCAGTACTTGGTCTGGACGGTGCTGCAACTGCCGGGGATAAATTCAATGTTTTTGAAGACGAGCGTGAAGCGAAAGCAATCGCAGCCAAACGTACTCAATTGATGCGTGAGCAGTCAGTTCGTACACAACGCCATATTACACTTGCCGAAATCGGTCGACGTATCGCGCTTGGTCAGTTTAAAGAACTTAACATCATCCTTAAAGGTGACGTTGACGGATCGGTTGAAGCACTTTCGGATTCATTCTCGAAATTATCTACTGAAGAAATTCAGATCAACATCATCCACAAAGGTGTTGGAGCAATTACCGAAACGGATGTTATGCTAGCTTCGGCTTCAGATGCGATCATCATCGGATTTAACGTTCGACCTGCCGGAAACGCACGTCAGCTTGCCGATAAGGAAGAAATCGATATCCGAAACTACTCGATCATTTACGATGCAATCGACGATTTGAGAGACGCGATGGAAGGAATGCTATCTCCGGAAATGAAAGAAGAAATTACCGGAACTGCCGAAATTCGCGAGCTTTTCAAAATCTCGAAAGTGGGAACTATCGCCGGATGTATGGTTACCGACGGAAAAATCTTCAGAAATTCTCGTATCCGAATTATCCGTGAGGGCGTTGTTGTCTTCACCGGTGAACTTACGGCGCTTAAGCGTTTCAAAGACGACGTGAAAGAGGTTTCTAAGGGCTACGATTGTGGTATTCAGATCAAGAATTACAACGACATCGAGATCAACGATCTTATCGAAGCTTTCCAGGAAGTTGCCGTTAAGAAGAAATTGAAATAAATTATCTACATAAAAAAAAGCCTCTGATTTTTCAGGGGCTTTTTTAGTTTTAGGAGCTATTTCCGGCTGTTTGCTATATCTTTTTATTGCTGGTGAAGCAACGTCAAATTCAACTTCGCAACGGCAATAAAAAGGATGCCGCGCCCATCCGGGCTAGATTATTTGTTGGGCTTAATCATAAGCGCGTTCGGATATTTCTTTTTTAGTTCATTTAATGCGCGCTCGGCTTCAATCCGCGATTTAAAGTTCCCCACCCAAACTTTATAGGATGGCGTACTAAAAACAATCGTCGCATCATACTGTTTGAAATTGCGTTTTACTTCTGCCAAATGTTTTTTTGAAGTCTCGCTATCACCGTTAAAAACTTGTATCTTGTATCTGTCATTTACCGTGATCGACGAATTGATTTTTCGCTTTTCAGCAAGAAGTTGCTCGAAAGCAGGGTCTTGTTTCAGGGTTGTTGATGCGCTTTGTGCATGTCCCGAGGCCGAAACCGCGAAGCCCGCAATAGCTGTAATTATGGATAATTTATTCAGTGCCTTTTTCATAATGAGCGTTTTATAATGCAAATGTAAGTAATCCCCTAAAACGGGCGATTGAAGTTTTATTTAGAATTGGTATAAATTGCCGCTTGGTCTGGGATTAAGGTTTTGTTAATAGTTAACAAATCGTATTTTTGTGCAAGTTTTTGAGGAACGTGCGTCTTTTCGGCATCCTTAATTACAACGCCAATTTTAGCCGATAATTTTTTATAATATGAAAAAAGTGGGTAACCATAAGTCGATTTCTCGGATTTTAGTCATAAGCCTGGCTTTGATGCTGAATTTCTCTTTAACTTCTTTTGCTCAGGATCAAGCTGCTGCTCCTGCTGAAGCTGCGGCACCTGCGGCCGAAGCTGCGCCAGCCGGTGGTGGTGACGCGGTAAAAGGGAAAGCGCTTTTTAACCAAAACTGTGCATCTTGCCATAAGCTTGATTCAAAAGGAACTGGTCCGGCATTGCGTGGAGTTGCTGAAAAGCGCGACCGCGAATGGCTTTACAAGTGGATTAAAAACAGTACCGATATGATTAAATCGGGTGATCCGCTTGCTGTTCAGCTTTTCGAAGAGAACAACAAGGTGCTTATGACCCCGTTTCCACAGTTGTCTAACACGGATATCGACGATATCCTTGCTTATACTTCTGAGGTAAAAGCTACTGCTCCAGGTGGAACTGCGATGCCTCCAAATGGAACCCCGCTTTCACAGCAAGAAGGCAGCGTCTCGAATAACTTGATTCTTGCAATCTTGGCCATTGTTCTTGTTATCTTGGTAGTAATGTTGGTTATGGTAAACCGCGTGCTGACCAAAGTTGCAAAAGCAAACGGTATCGAAGTAGCGAAGAAAGAGCCGACAATGCCAATCTGGAAAGCATTCGCGAAGAATCAATTCCTGGTTCTGGTTTCTGTTATCTTCTTGATGCTTGCTGCAGCGTACTTCATCTATGGATGGACAATGCAAGTTGGCGTTGATCAAGGGTATCAGCCAATTCAGCCAATTCACTACTCGCATAAAATCCACGCTGGTGACAACGAAATCGATTGTAAATTCTGTCACTCAGCTGCTCGTACAAGTAAGAACGCGGGTATCCCATCGCTGAATGTTTGTATGAACTGCCACAAAAACGTGAGCGAAGTTGCTGAAACTACTGCAACTGCAGAACATAGTAAAGCTTTCTACGATGCTGAAATCCAAAAGCTTTATGATGCTGTTGGTTGGGATAAAACGAATCAGGTGTACACCGGAGTTACCAAACCGGTTAAATGGGTTAGAATTCACAACCTTCCTGACTTTGCATACTTTAACCACTCACAACACGTAACTGTGGCTGGTATCGAATGTCAGACGTGTCACGGTCCTGTTCAGGAAATGGAATACATGAAACAGCATGCACCACTAACAATGGGCTGGTGTGTTGATTGTCACCGTACAACTGACGTGAAAATGGAAGGTAACGCATATTATGATAAGATCCACGCCGAACTTTCTAAGAAATACGGTGTTGAGAAATTGACGGCTGCTCAGATGGGCGGACTCGAATGTGCAAAATGCCACTACTAAAAAAATATTAAGAAGCTAATATCTATATACAATGTCATCAAACAAAAAATACTGGAAAAGTGTTGAAGAACTAGACGAGAACAGTTCTGTTGTTGAGGCGCTTAAACATAACGAATTTACTGAGGATATTCCGGTCGCTGAGTTTTTAGGTGATAAGGATTCGCTCGCAAGTTCGTCAACCAGTCGTCGTGACTTCTTAAAATTTGTCGGATTCAGTACTGCTGCGGCTACACTTGCAGCTTGCGAAGGTCCTGTACATAAATCAATACCTTATGTAATGCAACCCGAGCAGATTATTCCGGGTATGCCTGACTTTTACGCTACTTCAGTTTTTGACGGTTTTGATTTCGCACATGTTCTTGTGAAATCTCGCGAAGGCCGACCGATCAAAATCGAAAGAAATACTATGGAAGGTGCCAATTTCGCACCTAACGCCCGTATTCACGCTTCAGTGTTATCGCTCTATGACAGCATGCGTTTGAAGGGTCCGAAGATTAATAAAAAAGAATCAACTTGGCAGGCGGTAGAAGATCGCATCAAAGCTAGTCTTGCTGATGCGCGTTCAAAAGGTGGTCAGGTCGTGTTGTTAACTCCAACATTGGCAAGTCCGTCTACTGAACGATTGATCGCTCAATTCATTGCTTCTAATCCGGGATCTAAACACGTTATTTACGATGCGGTTTCAAGCTCTGCCGCGCTGGATGCTTTCGAGCGTACTTACGGCGAGCGCGCTTTGGCAAATTACGATTTCGCAAAAGCATCATTAATCGTATCTGTTGGAGCTGACTTCCTTGGAGATTGGCAAGGTGGCGGTTACGATGCTGCTTATGCAGAAGGTCGCATTCCTAGAAATGGAAAAATGTCACGTCACTTCCAGTTTGAAGCTAATATGACATTATCAGGTGCTGCTGCTGACAAACGCGTTCCAATGTCGACCGCGGATCAAAAGCAAGCCTTGGTTAAAATTTATAATGTCATCACAAACAATTCAGTTGGTACGCGTAAAATTGCGGGTGAAGAAGCAGTCATCAAAGCTGCTCAACAATTGAAAGCTGCAGGAAGCAAAGGAGTTTTGGTTTCTGGAATTGATGATGTTGATGCGCAGTTACTTGTGCTTGCAATCAATCAGGCGCTTGGTAGCGAATCGTTTTCAACTGCTGCAACGCGTCAAATCAGAAAAGGATCAGATCGCAGCGTATTGCAATTGATCAACGATATGAAAGCCGGATCGGTTCACACTTTGATTATGAGTAATGTAAATCCAGTTTATACATTGCCAAACAATTCGGATTTCCTTGCCGGTCTTCAGAAAGTTTCGCTTTCAGTCGCGTTCTCATTAAAAGAAGACGAAACGGCATCAATCACTCATATTGCTGCAGCAGCGCCGCACTATCTTGAGTCTTGGGGCGATGTTATGATCACAAAAGGAACAATCGGTCTTACACAACCTACAATCCGACCTTTATTCAATACCAGACAGTTTCAGGATGCGCTTATCGCACTTAACGGAATGTCTGGATCATACTACGATTACATAAAATCAACATCGACGTTTGCCGGAAAAACCTGGAATCAAGTGCTACATGATGGTGTTTATGTTTCAGCGGAAGCAACTACAGCAGCTTCGACAGGTGGTTCAGTTGATGCTGGAGCTGCGGCTTCAACATTGGCTCAATCAAAACCGGCTGCCGGTCTCGAGTTGAATCTTTATACGAAAACAGGTCTTGGTGACGGTCAGCAGGCCAACAACCCTTGGCTGCATGAATTCCCGGATCCAATCACCAGAGTTGCTTGGGATAACTACATTACGATTTCAAGAGTTGATGCTGAAAAGTATGAACTTGAAAATAGAATCGTTGCGAATGGTGGTTTGAACGGTAGCTATGTCAATTTAACAGTTGGTGGAAAATCGATCGAAAATGTACCGGTAATCGTTCAGCCTGGTCAGGCGCCTGGAACTATCGGACTTGCATTGGGATACGGTCGTCAGGCGGCAATGAAAGATGAGATGAAAGTTGGGGTTAACGCTTATACGTTCTACAACGGATTTAAATCAGCTCAGCCGGCAACAATCAGCAAAGCCGGTGGTGAACACGAGTTTGCATGTACGCAATCTCAACGTACTTTGATGGGTCGTGGCGATATCATCAAAGAAACGACATTAGAGATTTTCAATACTAAAGATGCGGCAGAGTGGAATGTTGTTCCGTCTGTATCTTTGGATCACGCGCCTGTAGAAGCAGCAAAAGTGGATCTTTGGGAAGGTTTCGACCGTTCTGTAGGACATCACTTCAACATGTCAATCGATCTTAACTCATGTACCGGATGTGGTGCTTGTGTGATCGCTTGTCACCTTGAAAACAATGTGCCTGTAGTCGGTAAGTCAGAAATGAGAAGAAGCCGTGATATGTTCTGGTTGAGAATCGACAGATATTATTCATCTGAAGATACGTTCGCGGAAGATAAAGTGCGTAAAGAAAACTTTAGCGGTTTATTTGGTGACGAAGGTTCATTAGGTGGTTTCAACAGCATGGAAAATCCTGCCGACAATCCGCAGGTATCATTCCAACCAATGCTTTGTCAGCACTGTAATCACGCACCATGTGAAACTGTATGTCCGGTAGCGGCAACATCACACGGTCGTCAGGGACAAAATCAAATGGCTTACAACCGTTGTGTTGGTACTCGTTATTGTGCAAACAACTGTCCGTATAAAGTACGTCGTTTCAACTGGTTCCTTTACAACAAAAACAGCGAATTCGATTATCATATGAACGACGATTTAGGTCGAATGGTTCTAAATCCGGATGTTAATGTTCGTTCACGTGGAGTAATGGAGAAATGTTCATTCTGTATTCAGAAAACACAACTTACGATCCTGACTGCTAAACGTGAAGGCCGCGAGGTTGGAGTGAACGAATTTGAAACAGCATGTTCAGCAGCTTGTCCGACTGGATCAATTAAGTTTGGCGATGTGAACAAAGAGGAAAACGAAATCGTACGATTGATGAAAGACGAGAGAAAATATAAAGTTCTCGAGTATGTTGGTACAAAACCAAACGTTTTCTATCAAGTGAAAGTTAGGAATACCTAGTTCAAAATAAATTATTAAGAAACAATATAAAGGATTATGTCGTCTCACTACGAAGCACCCATTAGAAAACCCTTAGTTATAGGTGATAAATCTTATCACGATGTAACTTTAGATGTAGCCGCGCCTGTAGAAGGAAAGGCTAACAAGCAATGGTGGACAGTATTTTTAATTGCTTTAGCGGCTTTTCTTTGGGGAGTTGGCTGTATCATCTACACAATTTCAACAGGAATCGGAACCTGGGGACTAAACAAGACAATTGGTTGGGCCTGGGATATTACTAACTTCGTTTGGTGGGTTGGTATCGGTCACGCGGGAACGCTTATTTCTGCGGTACTTTTACTCTTCCGTCAGCGATGGAGAATGGCGATTAACCGTTCTGCTGAGGCGATGACCATTTTCTCGGTAGTTCAAGCCGGACTTTTCCCAATCATCCACATGGGTCGTCCCTGGTTGGCATACTGGGTTTTACCTATCCCGAATCAATTCGGATCACTTTGGGTAAACTTCAACTCGCCACTTCTTTGGGACGTATTCGCGATTTCAACCTACCTTTCAGTGTCATTGGTATTCTGGTGGACAGGTCTACTTCCTGACTTTGCGATGCTTCGCGACCGTGCGATCACGCCATTTACAAAAAGAGTTTATTCAATATTGAGTTTCGGATGGAGCGGGCGTGCAAAAGATTGGCAACGTTTTGAAGAAGTATCGTTGGTACTTGCCGGACTTGCAACACCACTTGTACTTTCTGTACACACGATTGTATCTTTTGACTTTGCTACCTCTGTAATTCCGGGTTGGCATACCACCATCTTCCCGCCGTACTTCGTTGCCGGAGCGGTATTCTCAGGATTTGCGATGGTAAATACACTTCTGATTATTATGCGTAAGGTTTCAAACCTCGAAGCATATATCACCATTCAACACATCGAATTAATGAACATCGTAATCATGATTACGGGATCTATCGTTGGTGTTGCCTATATCACTGAGCTTTTCGTAGCATGGTACTCAGGTGTCGAGTATGAGCAGTACGCTTTCTTAAACAGAGCAACCGGTCCTTACTGGTGGGCATACTGGGCGATGATGACTTGTAATGTGTTCTCTCCACAGTTCATGTGGTTCAAGAAACTACGAACAAGCATTATGTTCTCTTTCGTAATTTCAATTGTCGTAAATATCGGTATGTGGTTCGAGCGTTTCGTGATTATCGTAACATCGCTTCACAGAGATTACCTTCCATCTTCTTGGACGATGTTCTCACCAACATTTGTTGATATTGGAATCTTTATCGGAACTATCGGATTCTTCTTTGTTCTATTCCTTCTTTATGCCAGAACCTTCCCGGTAATCGCGCAAGCAGAGGTTAAGACAATCTTGAAGACTTCAGGAGAATATTATAAAAAACGCAGAGACGAAAATAAACATTCACACCATGACTAGTAATAAAGTAATATACGCCATCTACAACGACGATGATGTATTGATGGATGCCGTCAAGAAAACACGTGCAGCTCACCATCATATTGAAGAGGTTTTTACTCCTTTTCCAGTGCACGGACTTGACAAGGCAATGGGTTTGGCGCCAACAAGATTAGCAATCTGCGCTTTTATCTATGGATGTATCGGACTTTCAGTTGCTACCTGGATGATGAATTTTATTATGATCCAGGACTGGCCACAAGATATCGGTGGTAAGCCAAGCTTTTCGTACATTCAGAATATGCCGGCTTTCGTTCCGGTAATGTTCGAAATGACAGTTTTCTTCGCAGCTCACCTTATGGTAGTCACTTTTTACTTGCGAAGCAGACTTTGGCCATTCAAAGAGGCTGAGAATCCGGATGTAAGAACCACTGATGACCACTTCTTGATGGAAATCGCAGTGAATAATAATGAAGAAGAATTAGTCAGCTTTTTCCAGAATACCGGAGCGGTTGAAGTTAAAGTAATAGAAAAGCACTAGTATTATGAAGCGCATATATAAAATATCACTCTTAGCAGGTATTTCAGTTTTGTTTGCGTCTTGTTTCAACGAGAAAAAACCAAACTATCAGTACATGCCAAATATGTACGAATCGGTTGCGTATGAAACTTATAATGAATCTGACGCTTTCAAAGGTGGTACCGTAGCTCAGGTTCCTGTAGAGGGAACCATTAAGAGAGGATTTGTTCCTTACGAACTTCCAAACACAAACGAAGGTTATGCTGCATCAAAAGGTGTAACGGCGTCTCCGCTTGATTCAATCGCTTACGATGAGCCAAAAGCTCAACAGTTGTATACAATCTATTGTGCAATTTGCCACGGTGATAAAGGTGATGGAAAAGGAAAGTTGGTTCAAAAAGAAAAATTCCTTGGTGTGCCAAGCTACGCTGATCGCGAAATCACCATTGGTAGCGTATATCACGTAGAAACATACGGATTAAATTCCATGGGATCGTACATGAACCAATTGACACAAAACGAGCGCTGGTTGGTTGCACAGTATGTAATGAAGCTTCGCAGCGAACTATAAGTAGAACAAACTGATCGAATTAGATATGTATACATTTTCAAGTAAATTAAAAACATTCGCTCTCGTCCTGATGGCCCTAGGTATTCTTGGGATTGGGTATGGTTTTTTAACTGCGCCAAAGACAATTCAGGATGTGGAAAAGATTCTCGCTGAAGAGGATGCACATGGTGCACACGGTGGGAGCAATGATCACGTTATAAAAGATGATCTTGTGTTGGATGAGCCAACCAAAAATATGTCTGGTGGCGAAAATCATCCTGCAACAACTACCGTTAATCCGACGGGAAGCACTACAGATCACATGACTCACGATGGCGATTCAACTAATGTTGATCTTGTAAATAACGCCGAAACGCATACTACAACAACAGCAACTGATGAGCATGCAAAAGCACATTCAGTTATCCCGGCTCACAACGATGGCGCTGCTGGTCACGATGCTCACGCGGAACATCAAAAACACCTTGAGCATGTATTGCATCAGTTGCAAAACAAGCCGTGGGCTGCGTTCTATGTTGCCTGTATCTTCTTTATGTTGGTTTCACTTGGAGTGTTGGCGTTCTATGCCATTCAGCAAGTTTCACAAGCAGGTTGGTCTCCGGTGCTATTCAGAGTAATGCAAGGAATAACAGCTTACCTTCCGGTGGGGTCTGTAATCTTCTTTATATTTTTGATCTTATGCGGACTTCACATGAATCACTTGTTCGTGTGGCTTGACGCCGATGTTGTCGCTAATGATAAACTGATCCAAAACAAGTCAGGTTACCTGAACTTCCCATTCTGGATCATCCGTGCAGCAATCTTCCTTACAGGATGGAGCTTGTACCAATACTTCTCTCGTAAAAACTGTCTTGCGCAAGACGAAGCTGACGATAACCGTTACTACAAGAAAAACTTTAAGATGTCGGCTGCCTTTTTGGTATTCTTCATCGTAACTGAATCAATTATGTCGTGGGACTGGATCATGTCTATCGATCCACACTGGTTTAGTACACTATTCGGTTGGTACGTTTTTGCAAGTTTCTTCGTAAGCGGTATTACCGTAATTTGCTTGGTAACGCTTTACCTTAAATCAAAAGGATATCTAGAATACGTGAACACTAGCCATATCCATGACCTTGCAAAATTCATGTTCGGTCTAAGTGTATTCTGGACATACTTATGGTTCTCTCAGTTTATGTTGATCTGGTATGCAAATATTCCTGAAGAAGTAACATACTACGTGACGCGTATCGAAGATTATAACCTTCCGTTCTTTGGTGCGGTCGTTATGAACTTCTTGTTCCCGATCTTAATCTTAATCAATACCGATTTTAAACGTATCACCTGGGTACTTGCTATGGCAGGTATTGTAATCCTTGCAGGACACTATGTTGATTTCTTCAACATGATCATGCCTGGAACTGTTGGTGACCGTTGGTTTATCGGAGTACCTGAAATCGGATCTGTGCTTTTCTTCTTAGGCTTATTTATTTTCGTTGTGTTTACAGCGTTGACAAAATCTCCGTTGTTGCCAAAAAGGAATCCGTTTATCGAAGAAAGTAAACATTTTCATTATTAATATTTAAAGTATAAACAGATGACAACTTTGTTGGTAATTATAGTTTTAATCTTATTATCTGTTGCTTTGTGGCAACTGACTAAAATATTTGACCTCACGCAGGTCGGTGAAAGTGTCGACGATTCGCAGGTAGCTAACCATAACGATAACAATATTCAAGGTTATCTGATGTTCGGTTTCCTTGCTTTTATCTACATCATTACAATCTACTGCGTGGTTTACTTCGGTAATCTTCCGCTTCTTGACCACTCGGCGTCTGAACACGGTGTTCTAATCGATGGTCTTATGTGGACAACCCTTATCCTGATTTTCGTTGTACAGACAATCACTCAGGCTTTGCTTCACTATTTCGCATTCAAATACCGTGGTCACAAACCAGGTATGAAGGCACTTTACTATGCAGATAACGATAAACTCGAGTTTGTTTGGAGTGCAATCCCGGCAGTAGTTCTTGCTGGTCTTATCCTTTACGGATTATATGCTTGGACAAACATTATGTATATCGACGAAAGCGATAAAGACATGATGGTGATCGAAGTTTACGGTAAGCAGTTCCAATGGGAAGCGCGTTACGCCGGTGAAGATAACGTTCTTGGTAAAGCGAATGTTCGTTACATTGAAGGAATCAACACAATGGGTGTCGATGTTGCTGATCCAAACGCACAGGATGATATCACCACCATGGAACTTCACATCCCGAAAGGCAAAAAAGTATTGTTTAAATTCCGATCTCAAGACGTTCTTCACTCTGCTTATTTCCCACATTTCCGTGCGCAGATGAACGTTGTGCCCGGGATGGTAACCCAGTTTGCATTTACACCAATTCACACCACTGCTGAAATGCGTGAAATGCCATTCATGGTTGAAAAGGTAGCAAACATCAATAAGATCCGTGCTAAGAATAGCGCTAAGGCGATTGAAAAAGGTGAAAGCGCACTTGATCCATATGCATTCGATTACTTTATCGCGTGTAACAAAATTTGTGGTGCATCTCACTACAACATGCAAATGAAAGTTGTTGTTGATACGCCTGAAGATTTCCGCAGATGGATGCAACAACAGTCAACGTTGATGTCAAAAATCAACGAACAAAAAGCAAATGCAGCAGAAGAAGGATTGAATCAGCCGGCTAAAACATCTAACGATGAAATAGTAGGCGAGCAGCAAGCAACCGCGTCAGCACCGGGTGCAACCGAAAGCGCAGCTAGCACTTCATCTACTTCTACTAAATAATCAAAATCTAAAGAATAACTTATATGTCAGCAGTAGCTCACGAACACGACCACGCAAACGGTCACGATCACGAACACCACCATAAAGACACTTTCATTACTAAGTATATCTTTAGTATTGACCATAAGATGATTGCCAAGCAATACCTGATTACAGGTGTTTTCATGGGAATCGTAGGGGTTATGATGTCATTGCTTTTCAGAATGCAATTGGCCTGGCCTGAAGAATCTTTCAAAATCTTCAATATCCTTCTTGGCGACAAATGGGCTCCTGAAGGTGTAATGGCTAACGATATTTACCTGGCTCTTGTAACCATTCACGGTACCATCATGGTATTCTTCGTGCTAACGGCTGGTTTGAGCGGTACTTTTAGTAACTTACTCATTCCGCTTCAAATCGGTGCGCGAGATATGGCTTCCGGTTTTATGAATATGATTTCATACTGGTTGTTCTTCTTGTCAAGTGTCTTGATGATTTGCTCATTATTCGTTGAAAGCGGACCTGCAAACGCCGGTTGGACAATCTATCCGCCACTAAGTGCGCTTCCGCAGTCGATCTCTGGATCTGGCGCCGGTATGACGCTTTGGTTAGTCTCGATGGCAATTTTCATCGCATCATCACTTATGGGATCGCTTAACTATATCGTTACGATCATCAACCTACGTACAAAAGGAATGTCGATGACGCGTCTTCCACTTACAATCTGGGCATTCTTCCTGACTGCAATTATCGGTGTGCTTTCGTTCCCGGTTCTTCTTTCAGCTGCTTTGCTACTTATTATGGATAGAAGCTTTGGTACGTCATTCTTCCTTTCTGATATTTATATCGCCGGAGAAGTATTACATTATCAAGGTGGTTCACCAGTTCTTTTTGAGCACCTTTTCTGGTTCCTTGGCCACCCGGAAGTTTACATCGTAATCCTTCCTGCAATGGGTCTGGTATCTGAAATTATGGCAACCAACGCGCGTAAGCCAATCTTCGGTTACCGTGCGATGATCATCTCAATGATTGCGATTGCTTTCCTTTCAACCATCGTGTGGGGTCACCACATGTTTATCTCAGGAATGAACCCGTTCCTTGGATCGGTGTTTACATTTACAACCCTGCTTATCGCAATTCCATCTGCTGTAAAAGCATTTAACTGGATTACCACTCTTTGGAAAGGTAACATCCAGATGAATACAGGTATGCTTTTCTCAATCGGATTCGTATCTACATTCATCACCGGTGGTCTTACAGGAATCATCCTTGGAGATAGTACGCTTGATATCAACGTTCACGATACGTACTTCGTTGTAGCTCACTTCCACTTAGTAATGGGTATCTCTGCACTATACGGAATGTTCGCCGGAATCTACCACTGGTTCCCAAGAATGTTCGGCCGAATGATGAACAAAAAACTTGGATTCATTCACTTCTGGGCAACGTCAATCTGTGCGTACGGAGTTTTCTTCCCAATGCACTTTATCGGAATGGCAGGTCTTCCTCGTCGTTATTATACCAACACCAACTTCCCGCTTTTCGACGATCTTCAGGACGTAAACGTTCTAATCACCGTTTTTGCACTTGTTGGTGGTGCTTTCCAATTGTTCTTCTTGTACAATTTCTTCGCTAGCATTTTCTACGGAAAACGTGCCGTACAAAACCCTTGGAAATCGACAACTCTCGAGTGGACAGCACCTGTTGAACACATCCACGGAAACTGGCCTGGAGAAATTCCAACCGTTCACCGTTGGCCTTACGATTACTCTAAACCTGGTCACGACGAAGATTTCGTGCCACAACATATTCCTCTCAAAGAGGGTGAAGAAGAACTTCATCACTAATATCAAATGCCTCCTTTCTCGGAGGCATTTTTATTTTTAATCGGTTCGCACATTTAGCTTACCTTAGATAGTCTAAACCACACGCTCATGACCAACCACGATTTCAACTTTAATCAGGCCAAAAACCGCTTCGAACTCGATGTCGATGGCCAAACGGCGTTTATCGTTCTTAGTCAGTCCGACGATACACTCACACTTATGCATACCGAAGTGCCGCAATCGCTCGAAGGTCAAGGTATCGGGAAGGAGATCGTCCAGAAATCGCTTGATTATATTAAAGAACACGATCTTAAATTCATACCCTCGTGCTCTTTTGTAGCGGCTTATGTTAAACGGCACCCCGAGTATAATTCGCTACTCGCCAAGGAATAATCTCTAACTCATTTTGGCTATCTTTGCCTTATGAATGAGCACCTTGACCCCACTAATAAAAATTACAATACCGAAGAACTCGACATCGATCGCAAGTTGCGGCCCTTGTCCTTCGACGATTTTGCCGGTCAGGATCAAATCCTAGAAAACCTAAAAGTCTTTGTTGCCGCTGCAAACCAGCGTAATGAAGCGCTCGATCACGCCTTATTCCACGGTCCTCCGGGTCTGGGTAAAACAACGCTTGCCAATATTCTTGCAAATGAACTTGGCGTCGGGATCAAAATCACCTCCGGTCCTGTTCTCGATAAACCGGGTGATCTCGCCGGACTCCTTACCAACCTCGATGAGCGTGATGTTTTGTTTATCGACGAAATTCACCGCCTAAGTCCGATTGTCGAAGAATATCTCTATTCGGCGATGGAAGATTTCAAGATCGATATCATGATCGAATCTGGTCCAAACGCCCGCTCGGTCCAAATCAACCTTAACCCATTTACACTTGTCGGCGCAACCACGCGTTCGGGATTATTGACCGCGCCAATGCGTGCCCGATTCGGAATTCAAAGCCGTCTTCAATATTATACCACCGAGCTTCTCACCACCATTGTCGAACGAAGCGCGTCCATCATCAACATGCCGATCACCATGGAGGCCGCTATCGAAATTGCCGGTCGGTCGAGAGGTACACCGCGAATCGCAAATGCGTTACTCAGACGCGTCCGTGATTTCGCACAAATTAAGGGAAATGGCAAGATCGATATCGAAATTGCACGCTATTCGCTTCGGGCGCTAAACGTTGATGCGTTTGGTCTCGACGAGATGGATAACAAAATCCTGACGGTCATCATCGATAAGTTTAAAGGCGGTCCCGTCGGACTTTCAACACTTGCAACGGCGGTTTCAGAAAGTAGCGAAACCATCGAAGAAGTTTACGAGCCGTTCCTGATTCAGGAAGGTTTCATCATGCGCACGCCGCGTGGTCGCGAGGTCACCGAAAAGGCATATCGCCACCTGGGTAAAGTTCGCACCAACATTCAGGGCGGATTGTTTTAGGGCATTCCCCTTCAGACAGTCGGCTTTCGAGTTGATGAATATTTTAAAACCGATCGATAGCCGCCAGCCTTCGGGTCGGGCTTTTTGCTACAAGTCCTCGTTCCTGCGGGCTTTCCGCTTCAATCCCTAATGCAATGAGCAACAAAACAAGATATACCGAGTTTATTAAGTCGGAGGCCGCCCGCCTCGGATTTATGTCTTGTGGCATTTCGAAAGCCGGTTTTCTCGAGCAGGAGGCACCGCGACTCGAATCATGGCTCAACGCGAACATGAACGGCGAAATGGCCTACATGGAAAATCATTTCGACAAGCGTCTCGATCCAACGCTTTTGGTCGACGATTCAAAAAGCGTCATCTCGTTGCTTCTTAATTATTATCCGACCGAAAAACAACACCCCGAATCGTATAAAATCTCCAAATACGCCTATGGTCAGGATTATCATTTTGTGATCAAAGACAAACTAAAGGAACTTTTATTTTCGATTCAAAATCAGATTGGTGATGTTTCCGGACGCGCGTTTGTAGATTCGGCGCCGGTTTTAGACAAGGCATGGGCCGCCAAAAGTGGACTCGGCTGGATCGGAAAAAACAGTAACCTGCTGACCAAAAAAACAGGTTCATTTTATTTTATCGCTGAACTGATCATCGACCTCGAACTCGACTACGATCATCCGGTAACCGATCACTGTGGTTCTTGCACCGCATGTTTAGATGCTTGCCCGACAAACGCCATCGTTTCGCCTTATGTGGTCGACGGCAGCAAGTGCATTTCCTATTTTACCATCGAACTCAAAGACAACCTTCCTGTGGAAATGAAAGGCAAGTTTCAGGATTGGGCATTTGGCTGCGATGTTTGCCAGGACGTTTGTCCGTGGAACAAGTTTTCCAAACCGCACTCGGAACCACTTTTTAATCCGCACCCCGAATTGCTTTCAATGACCAAAAAAGATTGGGAAGAAATTACGGAAGACACCTTTCGGGCGGTTTTTAAAAACTCGGCTTTAAAACGAACCAAGTTCAGCGGACTAACCCGCAACATCTCCTTCTTGAAAGACCAATCGTAGCAATCCGGTTTGCGTGAAGGATCGTAGCAAAGTACCGTGTACTGCGAAGAGCCTGACCCCGTTAAGCGGGTTTATGTTGTTTGGCAGGGTTTCAAAACGGGGGCACGCCCAAAAGAAAATCCGAAAAGATAAATCGCCAAACCTTTCCTTTTTAAGCATAGTCTTTTACCTTTGTAAGTCGCAAGAAATTAAAGATGAACAAGTACAGCAAAAGAAGAGAAGCGCTTTTATACCACGCAAAACCAACACCGGGAAAGATCGCGGTGATTCCAACCAAAAAATACGCAACCCAAAGAGATCTGTCGTTGGCATACTCGCCCGGAGTTGCCGAACCTTGTTTAGAGATAGCCAAGGATGTCGACAATGTTTATAAATATACCGCAAAGGGAAATCTGGTCGCGGTTATTTCTAACGGAACTGCAGTTCTTGGACTTGGTGATATTGGGCCCGAAGCGTCAAAACCCGTGATGGAAGGAAAGGCGTTATTGTTTAAAATATTCGCCGATATCGATGTTTTTGATATTGAAGTCGACACAAAAGATGTCGATAAATTCATTGAAACTGTAAAAAATATTGCGCCAACTTTCGGTGGAATCAACTTAGAAGATATAAAAGCTCCCGAATCTTTCGAGATTGAACGCCGATTGATCGAGGAGTTGAATATTCCGGTAATGCATGACGACCAGCATGGAACGGCGATTATCTCGTCGGCGGCGCTGATTAATGCGGCGGAATTGGCCGGTAAAAACATTTCGGATCTGACCGTAGTTGTGTCGGGTGCGGGAAGTGCGGCTTTGGCTTGTGCCAATTTGTACGTTCGTCTTGGCGTGAAAACCGAGAATATCGTGATGTTCGACAGTAAGGGAATCCTGTATCAGGGTCGCGAGCGCGTGTCTGAACTTCAGCAAAAATATGCCAACGGCAAAGAAGGAACTACACTTGAAGAGGCTTTGACCGGCGCTGATGTGTTCCTTGGATTATCGACCGGTAACATCATGAGTGCTGAAATGCTGATGAAGATGGCTGACAATCCGATTGTGTTTGCGATGGCAAATCCGGAGCCGGAAATCGACTACAACCTGGCGATGGACACCCGAAAAGACATTATCATGGCAACGGGACGATCTGATCATCCGAATCAGGTGAACAACGTTCTGGGTTTCCCGTATATTTTCAGGGGCGCGCTTGATGTTCGTGCTGCGAAAATCAACGAAGAAATGAAGATGGCGGCGGTTCGTGCTTTGGCGGCGCTTGCAAAAGAGTCGGTTCCGGAGCAGGTGAATATCGCTTATGGCGAGACTAAACTGGTTTTCGGCCGCGATTATATCATTCCGAAGCCTTTTGACCCGAGATTAATCACCAAAGTAGCGCCTGCGGTTGCGAAAGCTGCGATGGATTCAGGTGTGGCGCAATATCCGATTACCGATTGGGAAAAATATGAAGAGGAGCTTTTAGAGCGATTGGGATCAGACAACAAAATGGTTCGATTGCTTGCCAACCGTGCCAAGACTGAGCCGAAGCGTGTTGTTTTTGCGGAAGCCGATCATATCGATGTGTTGAAAGCAGCCCAAATATCGCTTGAAGATGGAATCGCCATTCCGATTTTGCTTGGCGATAAAGAGATCATATTAGAATTAAAAGAAGAACTTGGCTTTGATGCTGATGTTCAGATTATCGACCCGAAAACTCACGAGGAAGATGAGCGTCGTGCCCGATATGCCGATACTTTTTGGCAAGCCAGACAAAGAAAAGGAATCCAATTGATCGACGCCCAGAAATGGATGCGCGAGCGGAATTACTTTGCGGCAATGATGGTAAACGAGGGTGAAGCTGATGCGGTTGTGTCGGGTTATTCAAGAAGTTACCCAACTGTGGTTAAGCCAATGTTGCAATTGATCGGGAAAGCGCCCGGAATTACCTTGGCGGCTACAACAAATATGATGATGACTAATCGCGGGCCGATTTTCCTTTCGGATACTGCGATCAATCCAAATCCGACTGCAGACGACCTGGCAAAAATTGCGTTGATGACGGCTAAAACCGTTCGAATGTTCGGTATGGAGCCTGTGATTGCGATGGTGTCGTTCTCGAACTTTGGTTCTGCGGGCGATTCGAACGCGGGTAAAGTCAGAGAAGCAGTGGCATACTTGCACAATTACTATCCGGATCTTTTGGTAGATGGTGAATTGCAAGCTGACTTTGCGATGAATTTCGAACTGCTGAAATCTAAATTTCCATTTTCAAAAATTGCCGGCAAAAAGGTGAATACATTGATTTTCCCGAACCTTGAAGCGGCAAATATTACCTATAAACTATTAAAGGAGCTTTACAGCGCCGATTCGATCGGGCCGATCATGATGGGAATGGCTAAGCCGGTTCACATTTTTCAGCTTGGCGCAAGTGTCAGCGAAATGGTGAATATGGTTGCTGTTGCTGTTGTTGACGCGCAGGAAAAGGAAAAGCGTCGCAAGAAATGGGAAGCGGCTGAGCGTTAATAATTAGGGCTTGATTCAGGGTAATGTATTTTTGTTATATTTGAGAATTAGTTAGGGTAAATGATAGCACATTTAGAGGGAAGATTAGTTGAAAAAACACCAACTGATGTGGTCATTGACTGCGGTGGTGTCGGGTATCATGTCAATATTTCGCTGCACACTTTTTCGCTGATCCCATCAACGGAAAAATTACGATTATATACATTTTTACAAGTTCGCGAAGATGCACATACGCTGTATGGTTTTGTCGAAAAGTCGGAGCGCGAGTTGTTCAAACTTCTTTTGACCGTAAATGGCATCGGAGCTGGAACTGCGCGGACGATGCTTTCATCACTAACGCCGAAGCAAATCATAAATGCGCTTGCGGCAGGTGATGTGGCAACAGTTCAATCTATCAAAGGGATTGGAAGTAAAACCGCGCAACGGGCAATTTTAGACCTGAAGGATAAAGTGTTAAAAATATTTGCAATTGATGAAGTTTCATTTACCGTAAGCAATACAAATCGGGATGAAGCGTTATCTGCTTTGGAGGTGCTGGGCTTTAACAAAAAGTTAGCGGAAAAGTCTGTCGAAAAAATCGTTAAAGAATCACCGGATGCAACAGTTGAATCAATCATAAAACAAGCTTTAAAAACATTATAGTAGTTGAAAACAGATCAAATTAGGGCAGGCTTTTTACTGAGATCCGGTATTATTCTGCTATTGTTACTCTTGTCATTTGATATTCACGCTCAGGTAGATGAGGAAGTTCAGGATTCCACCGCCACGGGATTTTCTGTTGGTAAGGTCGAGATGCAAAATCCGGCAAGCATCATTGAGGCATATACATACGATCCGGTGACAGATCGGTACATTTATACCAATACGGTTTCGGGATTTAATATCAACTATCCAATCATATTAACGCCAAAGGAATATCAGGAACTAGTTCTTCGTGAGCAGATCCGCGAGTATTTCCAAGCGAAGTCAGATGCGATCGATGGCAAGAAAGACGGTAGTGAAGACGCCAAAAAAGATTTGTTACCCCGTTACTATGTGAACTCCGGATTTTTTGAAACCATTTTTGGTGGGAATACAATCGACGTGAAACCCACCGGAACGGTTGAGATGGACCTTGGTGTTCGGTATACAAAACAAGACAACCCGTCGTTTTCACCGCGAAACCGCTCAAGCACAACATTCGATTTTGATCAGCGGATTTCAATGAGTTTGATGGGAAAGGTCGGTACTCGTTTGCAGGTGAATGCCAATTACGACACCGAATCAACGTTTGCATTTCAAAACTTAATCAAGTTAGAATACACGCCAACGGAAGACGACATCATCCAAAAGATCGAGGTTGGTAACGTTAGCCTTCCTTTAAATAGTTCGCTTATTCGCGGTGCGCAAAGCCTTTTTGGGGTTAAGGCGCAATTTCAGTTTGGGCGAACAACCGTCACCGGTATTTTTTCTGAACAAAAATCGCAGACCCGAAGTGTAACGGCTCAGGGTGGCGGAACTATTGAGGATTTCGAACTTTTTGCATTGGATTATGATGCCGATCGTCACTTTTTCCTTTCGCAGTACTTCCGTGAAAACTACGATCGCTCATTGCGAAATTATCCATTTATCGATAGTAGGGTTCAAATCACCCGGATTGAAGTGTGGATTACCAACCGACAAAATCGCGTAAACACGACCAATAACAACCTTCGTAATATTGTTGCGCTTCAGGATCTTGGTGAGTCGCAATTGACAGGTTTTACTGAAAACCAAGTGGTGGTTCGAAATCCGATAACACCTGGGTTTTTCAATGTTCCGCCAAACTCGCCAACCGATAACCGGAACAACGATTACAATCCGAATGCAATCGGTACCGGCGATAGCGCGCTTGATCAGGATATCCGTGAAATTGCTACGATTGATCTCGGATTTTCAAATTCGGCCGGTTTCACGCCAAGTGAAGGACGAGATTATTCAAAACTTGAAAACGCCCGAAAATTATTGCCAAACGAATTTACCTATCATACGCAATTGGGATATATCTCGCTTCAAACGCGGTTAGCAAACGACGAAGTACTTGCTGTTGCTTATCAATATACCATTGGTGATCAGGTTTTCCAGGTAGGTGAATTTGGTACAGATGGTGTCGACGCCACAACTACAGGTCCTGTTGATCCAAATACGAATCAGCCGGAAACCGTTTCATCGCAGAGTCTGATCCTAAAAATGCTTAAGAGCAGCTTGACAAATGTTCAGGACCCGGTTTGGAACTTGATGATGAAAAACGTTTATCAGATTCCGGGTGCCTACCAACTCGAACAAGAGGATTTTAGATTCAACATTCTTTACACCGACCCATCGCCTTTAAACTATATTGATCCGGTCGGAATTACACCGTTTCCCGAGTCGCCTCCAGCTGATCCGGTTGCGGCAACTCCGCTACTCAAGGTTTTCAACATGGACAAGTTGAACTACAATAACGACCCGCAGGAAGGTGGCGACGGTTTCTTTGATTTCTTGCCAGGTCTAACTGTCGATTCGCAAAACGGACGAATTATATTTACCAGCGTTGAACCTTTTGGGGAATTGCTTTTCGATAAGTTGAAATTGTCGCAAGCTGAAAATTATAATGGTGATCCATCGTCATTGATCGATTATAACGAGAATCAGCGTAAATATGTCTACCGAAGCATGTACCGAAGCACGCAGGCGGCTGCGCTTCAGGATAGCGAAAAAAATAAATTTCAACTAAAGGGACGATTTAAGTCGACCGGTGGCGAAGGTATTCCGATCGGAGCCTTTAATGTGCCGCGTGGTTCAGTGGTCGTTACCGCTGGTGGACGGGTGCTTGTTGAAGGTGTTGATTATAGCGTCAATTACCAGATGGGGCGCGTACAAATTCTCGATCCGGCGCTTCAGGCATCTAACACACCAATTGAAGTTTCGGTTGAAAATAATTCGGTTTTTGGTCAGCAAACCCGCCGATTCATGGGCGTTAACGTCGAACATAAATTCTCAGATAAATTCCTTGTCGGCGCAACTTTCCTGAAAATGAGCGAACGTCCGTTCACGCAAAAGTCGAACTACGGACAAGAATCGGTGAACAATACCATATTCGGCTTTAACGGAAATTATGCTACTGAAGTGCCGTTCTTGACGCGAATGGTGAACAAGCTTCCGAATGTTGATACCGATGTTCCGTCGAATGTTTCAATCAGAGGTGAAATTGCTTATCTAAAACCTGACACGCCGAAAGCGGATCAATTTCAAGGTGAGTCAACGATTTATGTTGATGATTTCGAAGGGTCGCAGACTACGATTGATATGCGTTCGCCGTTGTCGTGGTCACTCGCGAGTGTTCCGGTCAACGATACTGAAAGTCAGTATAACTTTAACGGCAACCTATCCGGGTTGGATTATGGTTTCAAACGCGCAAAACTTGCATGGTATACAATCGATCCAACGTTTTATGCTGATACGCCAACAGGATTATCGCCGCAAGACATCGGTTATCACGCTACTCGTCGCATTTACAGCGAAGAACTTTATCCGGCAACCGACATCGCAGTTGGTCAGCCGCAAGTGGTCAACACATTTGACTTGACATATTTCCCGAGAGAACGTGGCCCGTACAACTTTAATCCGACTGTTGCCGGTGGATCTGAATTTTCGCCTGCCGCTGCAACTGAAAATTTTGGTGGTATTATGCGCGCTATCAATTCGACCAATTTCGAACAAGCTAACGTAGAATATATTCAGTTTTGGGTTTTGGATCCATATACGGATGAAGTCGATCCAAACGTACCATCGCCTTTAAACACCGGAAAAATCTATTTTAATTTAGGTGCGATTTCTGAGGACGTTTTAAAAGATGGCCGGAAGCAATATGAAAATGGTCTTGGGCCAAATTCTATTTTGATCAATCCGCCGTCGGTTTGGGGTAATGTGCCGGCATCGCAGTCATTAATCTATGCGTTTGATGCCGATGGAAGCAACCGAAGCGTTCAGGATATTGGTCTTGACGGACTAAATGACAATCAGGAAGCTGAGCGTTATCCAACTTTTGCATCGCTTGCTGATCCGGCTGCCGATAATTACAGATACTTTCTTAATGCTGAAGGTTCGGTGATCGAAAGATACCGCGACTATAATGGGGTGGAAGGTAACTCGCCGGTTGAAGTAACCAACAACAATCGCGGTTCGACAACCATTCCGGATGTTGAGGATATCAATCGCGACAACACGATGAATACCATCAACGCCTATTACGAATATAGCATCGATATTAAGCCCGGAATGAACGTCGGAGATCGTTATGTAACCGATATTCGTGAGACAATGCCGATCAATCTTCCGCCGGGAGCAACAAGTCCGGGAACGGCAAGGTGGATTCAATTTAAAGTTCCGATTGCACAGCCGGATAATACCATTGGCGGGATTTCGGATCTTCGTACGATCAATTTCATGAGAATATTTATGACCGGTTTCAACGACGATATTACCGTCCGATTTGGAGCTTTGGATTTGGTTCGTGGCGAATGGCGCCGATATGTAAATTCGCTTGATCAAAACGATCCGGATCAGGATAATGACAACACTTCATTTGATGTTCAGGCAGTTAATATTCAGGAAAACGGCGACCGCTTACCTATCAATTATGTAACGCCTCCCGGAGTTGTTCGTGAGGAACTTTACAACAATAACACGGTAATTCAGCAGAACGAGCAATCACTTTCGCTACGTGTTGCCGGTGATGGATTAGAAGCAAATGACTCGCGTGCAGTGTTCAAAAATGTGAGCGTTGATATGCGACAGTTTAAAAAGTTGAAAATGTTTTTGCACGCTGAAGCTTTGACCAACGACGCTCAGCCATTGCTTGACAACGAAATGATTGGATTTATCCGTTTTGGTAACGACTTTACACAGAATTTCTACGAGGTACAGATTCCGCTTAAAGTAACACAACACGGAGCACGATCAGACCGCGAAATATGGCCTGAAGAAAACGAAATCGACTTAGCGCTTGAATTGCTGACAGAGCTTAAGATTCGGTCAATGGGTGCCGATGCGCCACCTGAAGATGCAAATGGAATCCGCTTTGTAAATGAAGGCGAGTTGAATGAATCGCTTGCCGGAAGACCGAATGAACTTCGAATCGGTATTAAAGGAAATCCCAACTTCGGACTTGTGCGAACGCTGATGATTGGTGTGCGAAACAATACGGAGAATACGAGGATTCCGCGTGACATCGTTTTGTCGTCACACGATGTAAGAGGTGAGGTTTGGTTTAACGAACTCAGGCTTTCGGATATGGATAACGAAGGCGGAATGGCCGCGGTTTTGAACCTGGATTCGAATATTGCCGATTTTGCGACCATTTCAGCTACCGGTAGAATTTCGACTATTGGTTTTGGTGCGCTTGAACAAGGCCCGAATGAGAGAAGTCGCGAGGATGTCAAACAGTATAATGTGGTAACGAATCTAGCACTCGGAAAATTGTTGCCGCAGAAATGGGGAATAAATCTTCCGTTCAATTATGCTGTTGGCGAGGAAATCATCACGCCGGAGTATGATCCGTTCAATCAGGATATTAAATTAGATCAACTTTTGGATATCACGGATAACGAAGCTGAACGCGAAAATATCAGGCAGCGTGCAATCGATTACACCAAGCGTAAAAGCATCAACTTTATCGGAGTTAGAAAGGAAAGAAGCGCAGAACAAACACCGCATTTCTACGATCCTGAAAACCTGACGCTTTCATATTCATACAATCAAGTCGAACACCACGATTTTGAGGTTGAAGATTATTTGGATCAGCAAGTAAATACAACGGTCGATTATGCGTACAACTTTCAGCCAAAAAACATCGAACCTTTCAAGAATACCAAATTCATGAAAAAGAGTTCGTACTGGAAGTTGTTGAGCGATTTCAATTTTAATTACTTGCCATCGAATATCAATTTCAATACGAATATCATCCGTCAGTATAATCGTCAGCAATTTCGACAGGTGGAAGTTGAAGGAATTCCGCTTGATCCGCTATACCGACGAAATTTCTTGTTCAACTATCAATATGGATTCAATTATAATCTGACTAAAAATCTAAAAATCAATTATACGGTTTCGACTAGTAATATCGTCCGAAACTATATGAATGAAGACAATGTTCCGGACAATACTGTGACCATCTGGGATGAGTATTTTGATATTGGAGAGGCAAATCAGCACAATCAGCAGATTATTGTCAACTACGAATTGCCGTTAAACAAAATTCCGATTCTTGGATTTATCAAATCGAATTATTCGTATACTGGCGATTACAACTGGCAACGCGCATCGCTGGCTTTGGCAACAGTTCCAACAAGCGACGGAATTTTCAACCTTGGAAATACCATCCAGAATGCGGCTTCTCATAAATTGAACACCGAGTTCAATATGGAAACGCTCTATAAATATTTAGGTGTTGGTGCAAAAAAGAAAGCGCCGGCTCCAAGACCGACCGCGCCGCCAAAACCGGGTGAGGCTATTCGAAATACCGCACAGCCGGCTCAGGCCGAAGGGAACGTGTTTGTGAACGGATTGGTCGGAGTTCTAACCAGTGTGAAGAACATTCGGGTTAACTACACCGATAATCAGGGAACGGTTCTTCCGGGTTATCTGCCTGGAATCGGATTTCTTGGAACATCGCGGCCAACGCTTGGTTTTGTACTTGGATCGCAAGATGACATTCGGTATGAAGCTGCGAAAAACGGCTGGTTAACCGATTATCCGAACTTCAACCAAAACTTTACGCAGGTAAAAAACAAATTGTTGAATATGACTGCAAATGTGGATCTTTTCCCGGATTTGAAAATCGATTTAACAGCTGATCGTGCGTACGCCGAGAATTACTCGGAGCAATATGACATTCAGGACGGCGAATATATGTCGCGCGCACCATATTCGTTTGGTAACTTCTCGATATCGACCGTTATGATTAAGACAGCTTTTAGTCAGAGTGACGAAAATATGTCGGAGGCGTTCAACCAGTTCCGGGAAAACCGTCTGACGATCGCAAATCGTCTTGCTCAAAATTATTACGGCGGTTCGAATTACGACTTAGATGCTGAAGGATTCCCGCAAGGCTTTGGGAAAAATAGTCAATCGGTTTTGCTACCTGCGTTCCTGGCAGCATATACCGGCGCTGATGCAGATGGTGTCGCTCTTGGTGCTTTCAGGGATATTCCAATTCCAAACTGGACGGTGCGATACAACGGATTGATGCGTTACAAATTCTTCAAAGACCGATTTAAACGATTCTCATTACAGCATGGCTACCGTTCATCTTATACCGTAAACTCGTTCAGATCGAACCTGGAATACGACCAGGATCCTGATGCTCTCGATGCCGGAGGAAACTTCAGAAGTAAATTGATCATTTCCAACATCAACCTGGTTGAGCAGTTTAATCCGCTGATCCGCGTTGATTTCGAAATGCAGAACTCGCTTAAGATTTTGGCCGAAATGAAAAAGGATCGCGCGTTATCGATGAGTTTTGACAACAACTTGCTCACAGAAGTTCAGGGAATCGAGTATATCGTCGGAATTGGATACCGGTTCAAAGATGTGATTTTCTCATCCGGTTTGGCTGATAACCCGCAAGGAATTATTCGAAGTGATATCAACGTGAAGTGTGATTTGTCATATCGAAACAACGAAACTATTGTCAGATATCTCGACTATGAAAACAATCAATTAGCGGGCGGACAGAATTTGTGGTCTGCAAAACTGACTGCGGATTATGCCTTTAGCAAGAATTTGACTGCAATTTTCTATTACGATCATACGTTCTCGAAAGCAGTGATATCAACGTCTTTCCCGATGACAAACATCAGAGCCGGATTTACGTTGCGATATAATTTCGGGAACTAGAAAAAGACCTTAAAACATTTTAGAATGCTCGTAGTTAATTCTACATTTGCAGGATAACCAATATTATTAAAAATGAAAATACCGGGAAATCTTAAGTATACAAAAGATCACGAATGGGTGAGCATTGATGGCGATGTGGCAACTGTTGGAATCACGGATTTTGCACAACGTGAACTTGGTGATATCGTATATGTAGAGGTGGAAACTCTTGATCAAACTCTTGAGAAAGACGAAATTTTTGGAACGGTTGAAGCTGTGAAAACCGTTTCTGATCTTTTCTTGCCATTGTCAGGTGAGATTATCGAATTTAACGATGCGCTTGAAACTGCACCTGAAACCGTGAATTCTGATCCGTACGGTGATGGTTGGATGATTAAGGTACGTGTTAGTGACGCGGCTGATTTCGATTCGCTTTTGTCAGCAGACGACTATAAAAAATTGATCGGTGCATAAAAATCTGCTATTAGCCCTCGTTTGTTTTTACACGTTGGCAATAGGAGTTTTGAGCCTGATTTCGCTAAGCGAGTATAAAACGGTTAAAGTTGTAGGTGCCGATAAAATCGTGCATATGGGCTTTCACTTTATTTTCAGCATTATGTGGTATTGGTATTTTGTGAAAAGCAATTTTCTAAGTACCCGACGGCAAATGAAAATACGAGTGGTCACGATGTCGCTTTTCTACGGTATTTTGATCGAAGCGCTTCAGCATCTGTTAACCGATACCCGTCAAGCGGATGTTTGGGATCTTGCCGCAAACATAGTTGGTTCCGTTCTGGCCATTGCCGTTCTGACCGCCCTCGAGAAGATTCTCAGCTCAAGAAAAATATAAAGTTTAAAAAGATCCTGCTTCTGTAGGATTTTTTTATTTTTAACCGATTTAACTGCGCTTATGGAAATTAGAAATTACCTTGATTCGACTTTTTTAAAGTTACCAGCTGAAACGGGATTGGCTGATGATCTGCACGATGATCTCGTACGTCAAACCGTTTTGGAGGCCATTGACGAAAATTTTGCCGCGGTTGTCGTGAGGCCTGATCAGGTTGTAATGGCTAACAAACTCGTCGACAAAGTAGCTTCAACCGTTGCAGTTTGCACAGTGATCGGTTTTCCAAAAGGAACGGATTCGATTTCTGATAAGCTGTCTGAAGCCAAAAAAGCAATTGAAAACGGCGCCGACGAATTGGACTTTGTAGTAAATTATCAGGCGTTTATCAATGGCAACCACGATCTGATTCGCGAAGAAATTTACAATGGAACGTTACTTTGTCGGTCAAATAATCGTGTCATAAAATGGATTATTGAAACGGCTGCACTCGATATTTCGCAAATAGCTCAACTTTCAGCCTTGATCAAAAATGTGATCCTGACCGAATTCCAGGAGGATGATTATGCTTCGGTATTTGTCAAATCGTCTACTGGTTACTATAAAACGTCTGATGGTTCTCCAAGTGGCGCAACCCCTGAAGCAGTGATAACCATGTTGGAAAATGCAGCACCGCTTCCGGTTAAAGCTTCGGGCGGAATCAAAACCTACGACGATGCGCTTCAGTATATAAACCTCGGAGTCAAAAGGCTTGGGACTTCAGCCGCGAAAATCATCGCTTATGGCGGAACTTCGAATGAAAGCTACTAATCAAACAACTATGAAAAAACTCATTTCCGGAATTTTACTGTTGTTTTTCGGTTGTATCCAGGCGCAAAGTGGAATGAAATATCCGATTTTCCCCGATTGCCAGCATCTGCAAAACGTGGAACTGCAATCTTGCTTTTATTTTAAAGTGCAGGAATTCGTATACGGGAATTTTCAGGTTCCGGATTCATTGCAAACCAAGGTTACTCGTGATGTGATTGTGCTTTTTGAAGTGACAAGCGAAGGTAAGTTCGTCATTCAGTATATCGACAGCGAATCCGAGTTGCTTAATGCTGAAGCCCGCCGGGTTTTCGATTTGCTGCCTACGATTGGTCCGCCAACATATAATGGTCAACCGACTTACGCAAAATACACCATCCGAATTCCGATTCCGCTTCAAGCGCCGGTTTCTATTGATGGAACGCCGGGTAGTGTTGCAAGCACAGGCACAAAAAAGGTTCGTCCGGACGATGTCGAGCTAACCGAATATGACTCGATCGTATCAAAGCAATTTACAGATCCGCAATTTAAAAGTCATCTGAACATTCCGTTTTCTCACAGTTTTTATGCGCAGTTTGACGACGAGATGAATCAGGTTGGATCGAATAGCCACACAGCATCAAAACCGTATTCGTATGCTGAAGTTGCTAAATACTATGATTTTAAAGCTGCCGAAGATGCCATCGCAAAATCTGCCTCGACATGGCTGGGTCGTAAACTTTGGAATGAAAACCTGGTAACGTTCCAGGGCGATGATTATTGGTTTACGTTAAATCCGATTTTCGATCTTCAGATTGGCAAAAATTCGCCGGGAAATGTTGATTATACTTATGTAAATACACGCGGAATTCAATTTCGAGGTGGATTGGGGTCGCAAATAAATTTCACGACAACCTTGTATGAAAGTCAGGGTCGCTTTGCCGATTATTACAATAGATACGCTGAATCAATGGCTCCTGCCGGCGGAAACCCGGCGATTATTCCGGGTATCGGCATTGCCAAAGGTTTTAAAACTGATGCCTACGATTTTCCAATGGCTGAAGCAAATTTGAGCGTTACTCCCAATAAATTCGTCAATTTTCAGCTAGGTTATGGTCGCAATTTTATCGGTGATGGTTACCGGTCAATACTGCATAGCGATGGGGCGAGTCCGCATCCTTATTTTAAAGTGAACACCACATTTTGGAAGATCAAGTATACCAATACCTACATGTGGATGAAGGACGTTCGTGACCCGGTTACCGTAGATCGGACATACGCTACAAAATATGTTGCAAGTCACTATCTGAGTTGGAATGTAACGAAGCGGTTTAATCTCGGTTTCTTTGAATCAGTAGTTTGGTCAAATCAAAATGATCGAGGCTTTGATGCCAATTTCATCAATCCGATCATTTTTTACAGAGCGGTCGAGTTTTCGTCCTCGGCCAGAAGCGGGAATGCACTTCTTGGTCTGACAGGAAAGTATAAACTAGACAACAGATTTAATTTTTACGGACAGTTTTTAATCGACGAGTTTTCGCTAAACGATGTAAAAGATCGCAACAAGAGTTGGAAAAACAAGTTCGGATATCAAATCGGCGCCAAGTATTTCAACGCATTTGATGTTAAAAATTTACTGCTTCAGCTAGAGTATAACCAAGTGCGGCCGTATGTTTATTCGCATAGTGAACCACTTACCAATTACGCGCACAACAATCAAAGTCTCGGACACAATTGGGGAGGAAATTTCAGCGAGGTTGTGGCGATCGCGAGGTATCAGCGTGGTCGATTATTCGGCGATGCGAAGATTACCATTGGGACGCGCGGACTCGACTTTGATACTCCCGAGAATCAATTCAACTACGGCGGAAATATCTACAAGGACTATGATGAAAGCAGGCCTTTTGACACTGGTGTGGAAGTCGGTCAGGGAAATAAAACCCAAATTTTCATTGCCGATATTCAAGGGGGATATTTAATCAATCCGGCGACGAATCTGAAGTTGTTTGCCAGTTTGATTTATCGCAATTTTGATCCGATGACGGAAACCGCAAGCACGTTCAAAGACGACACCACGTGGTTTTCAATTGGCATTAGAAGCGATATCTTCAATTGGTATTTCGATTATTGATCTGTAACGTAAACTTTAACGCATAAAATCGGTTGGCATAGAAGGTGGTTGCTCGAAATGATTTGTATCTTTGCGCCACTTTACAACGAGATGAAAACTGCATTGAGTACAGCCGAAAATACATTTTCCTTAAGAGCCGCATTTACCGTTTTTACAGAAATCACAAAAGCGCGACTAGCTGTCAGCGTCCTGTTTTCTTCTATTGCCGGATATTTGTTAGGTGTTGATGGCGAGTATTATCCATTTCAATGGGATGTCTTGCTGATGCTTTGCATTGGTGGCTATTGCATGGTTGGCGCGTCGAATGCGTATAATCAGGTAATCGAACGCGATCTCGACATTTTGATGGATCGCACCAAAAACCGACCGGTGCCTTCGGGAAAATTGACTGTGAATCAGGCGTTGGCAATTGCAATTGTCCTTACGATAATTGGCGTCGTACTTTTATATATCATCAATCCGATGAGCGCCATGTTCGGTGCAATATCCATATTTCTTTATACAAGTCTATATACGCCGCTAAAAACAGTAACGCCATTATCCGTTTTTGTCGGGGCGTTTCCGGGTGCAATTCCCTTTATGCTTGGATGGGTTGCCGCTACAAATGATTTTGGCATTGAAGCCGGAAGTTTGTTTTTGATCCAATTCTTTTGGCAATTCCCGCATTTTTGGGCCATTGGTTGGTTTTTGTACAACGACTACGAAAAGGCGGGTTTTTTCATGCTTCCAACAGGTAAGAAAGATAAGTCGACTTCGCTTCAAATCATATTGTACACCATCTGGATGATAATTGCGTCACTGCTGCCGTCATTAGGTTACACCGGAAGACTGTATATTACGCCCGTTGCAGCGGTGATCGTGTTTTTGCTTGGGCTATGGATGTTGTTTTACGCATTCAAGTTGTACAAGTTGCGAACCCCAAAAGCTGCCAGAACATTGATGCTTGTTAGCGTTTCATACATTACCTTGCTACAATTGGTTTACATAATAGATAAATTTATACGATAATGAATACAGTAATGAGTGCCGAGGAACATCAGGCGCGTTCCGAACGGTCTTACAAATTGATGCTCGCTTTTGCGATGGTGAGCATGACAATGATGTTTGGCGGTTTAACCAGTGCATATGTGGTTAGTAAGTCGCGTGTTGACTGGTTGGTCGATTTTCAATTACCGACTGCATTTTTTTATAGCACAATCGCTATAATCGGATGTAGTGTAACCTTTCATCTTGCAAAAGTTGCGATTAAAAAAGACGATCGTGCAGCGGTAACTCGCTGGCTTTTGATTACGCTCGGACTGGGAACAGCTTTTGTGATTTTGCAGTTTGTTGGCTTTGGTCAGATCATTGAATCTGGTCATTACTTCACCGGAAGTGAGAGTTCTATTACAACTACATTCTTGTACGTGGTTACCATGACACACTTGGCACACCTTGCCGGCGGGATGATTGCCTTATTTGTTATAATTTATAATCATTTTAAACAGAAATACAGTTCGCGACAAACACTTGGAATTGAGCTGGGTGCGATGTACTGGCACTTTCTCGATTTTCTGTGGGTTTATCTGTTTTTATTTTTATATTTCTTTAAATAATAAAAAAACGTAAATTTGGTCACTTTTAACGAATAGATTTATGGAAGCGACAATTACTACTGTAAATAAGGATGGCAAAGTCTGGGGCGGCGGGAACGAGCCTATGGGAGCTAGCTACGGCAAATTGATGATGTGGTTCTTCATTGTGTCGGATGCTTTAACTTTCTCAGGATTCCTTGCGGCATACGGATTATCCCGTTTTAAATTTATAGAGACATGGCCTTTGCCAGATGAAGTGTTTAACCACTTTCCCTTTTTACATGGGGTTGATGCACCGATGTACTACGTTGCATTGATGACATTTATCCTGATTTTTTCATCGGTAACAATGGTTCTTGCAGTTGATGCAGGTCATAAGATGAACAAGTCGAAAGTTGCATTCTATATGTTCCTGACCATTATTGGTGGTTTGATCTTCCTTGGATCTCAAGCCTGGGAATGGAAAAACTTTATTAACGGATCTTACGGAGCAGTTGAAACCAAAGGCGGTAGTATTCTACAATTTGTTGATGCAGACGGAAAACGTCTTGCACTTTCAGATTTTGCGGTCGAGCTTCCCGAAACCAGAGAGCGTTTAGAACGATCTAAAGCAACATGGTTTATGAATGAAGGTTCGATGACTACGTACTCGCTTGCTGAAGTTCAAGCCGGTTTTGCAGCTCGTCCTGATATTCTAATCAAAACAGAAAGTATTCAAGGTGCCGGAACGTTGCCGGCCGATGCACATCCAACTTTGAACGGAAACAAGAAAAAAATCATTCTGAATAGAGATGCATCTGCTAAATTTCTTGCAAATGGAGCGATGGTCGTTGAAGGAGCGAATCTTATCCGAAATGAGTACGGTAATAAATTATTTGCTGACTTCTTTTTCTTCATCACAGGATTCCACGGTTTCCACGTATTCACCGGAGTATTGATCAACATCATCATCTTCTTTAACGTGATCCTCGGAACGTACGAAAAAAGAAGAAGCTATGAGATGGTTGAAAAAGTCGGACTATACTGGCACTTTGTCGATTTAGTTTGGGTATTCGTATTTACATTCTTCTACTTAGTATAATTTTTATAAAAGAGCTATCATGGCACACGAACATACATCTAATAATAAAAGAATCTGGCTTGTTTTCGGAATCTTATCAGTTGTTACTATTGTAGAAGTTATTCTCGGAATCATTAAACCTGAGTCGCTTTACATGACAAACGTTTTGGGAATGAATCTTCTTAACTGGATTTTTATCATTCTTACCATCGTTAAAGCATATTACATCGTTTGGGCATTTATGCACATGGAAGGTGAAACAGCTGTCTTAAGATGGTCTGTTGTTGGGTCACTGGTTTTTCTTGTCCTTTATTTGATTTTCATCCTTCTGTTCGAAGGCGATTATATTTATGAGGTTTTTAAAACGTCCACGATTAAATGGAACTTTTAACAAAACATATTAATTCACTAAAGGCGGTTTCTGACCGTCTTTTTTTATGTTTGCAAATCCGTTCACAGCACCTTTTGTAATGAAAAAATATATCGTTCTTTTTGTTCTGTTCATTCTGCCAATTGTAGCCTATTTATTCTTTGCTTCAGGTGTAAATGGCTTTACAACTTTGCCGACCATTGTTGAATCCGTGCCGGAATTTGGCGAGTGGAAGACCCGCGAGGGTGAAAAAGTAGAGCTTGCCGGATCAATCACGGTTTTAGGTTTCGGAGGGCATGACGTCCTTGATAACCGTGGAAATCTTTTTAACCTCAATCAGAAGATCTATCAGCGATACCATCAATTTAAAGATTTGCAATTTGTGATTCTATGTCCGATCGGTACCGAAGACAAAGTAAAATACATCGAAGATCAGTTTAAAACTTTTACCGACATGTCCGATTGGAAGTTTGTGTACGCGCCTGCATCAGAAATTGCCGCTTATCATCAATCGCTTGGGGTAAAGGGAAAACTCAACGCCGACCTGGGAACGCCACAAATTTATCTGATCGACAAAAATCTGAAGCTACGCGGTCGGACCGGCGATGAATACAAAGAAAGTTATAACACCTTTCATCCATCTGAATTGAGCAACGAAATGCTCGACGACTTGAAAATCTTGCTGTTCGAATACCGCGCCGCACTCAAAAGAAATAATAACGCATCGAAAAGGCTTGGAGAATGAAAAATAAATCTTACATCGGAATCTCATTTGTAATCTTATTGTTCGGAATTTGGGCTGTACCCAAAATTGTTGACCGTTTCTCAAACAAACAAGTCATTGAAGACGACCGACTCAACAATGCGGGAACGGCCACAGGAAAGTCGAATGATTTGTTGCTGATCGCCAAAGCGCCTGAATTCAGCTTGACCAATCAAGACGGTAAGACGATCACCAATAACGATTATCTGGGGAAAGTTTATGTCCTTGAATTCTTCTTTACCGCCTGTCCGACGATTTGTCCGGTGATGAATCAGAACATGCTGACCATCCAAAATGAATTTTTCGGGAATAAGAATTTTGGTATCGCATCAATCACCATCGATCCAAAACAAGATACGCCCGAGGTGTTGAAAAAACATGCAGAGGAACTCGGAGTCAAATCAGCTAACTGGAATTTTCTGACTGGTGATAAGGACTCGATTTATGCTGTGGCAAATAAAGGTTTCAATCTCTATGTCGGTCAGAATAGTCAGGCGAGCGGTGGATTTGAGCACTCGGGAATGTTCGCTCTTGTGGATAAAAAGGGAAATATTCGCTGTAGGTCCGACGAACTCGGCAATCCGATTATGTACTACGACGGAATCGAAGCCGTCGGAATTAAAGCGATCATGACAGACATTAAAATTCTTTTAAATGAATAATTTGCAGGCAAACAACCAGGAATTGAAGTACAAAAAGTTTATCATCGCGGTTTCGATACTGATTCCCATCATTGTGGCGATTTTATTCGCAGTGAAGTTAAAAGACTTCGGCATCCACGTTGAACCGCTTTCGTTTCTTCCGCCGATTTACGCAACAATAAACGGAATCACCGCGTTAGTATTAATCGTTGCCGTGATGGCGATTAGAAATGGCAATCAGAAACTGCATCAAAATTTGATGACTTTCGCAATTTCACTTTCAGTGTTATTTTTGGGCATGTATGTAGCTTACCACATGACCGCCGAACGGACGATTTTTGGTGGAGAAGGCGCAATCAAAGGCATTTATTACTTTATACTTTTCACCCACATCGTGCTCTCGATTGTAATCATTCCGCTGGTTTTGATTACCTACGTCAGAGCGTTGTCACAAAGCTTTGATCGTCACAGAAAAATTGCAAGAATCACATTTCCAATTTGGCTGTACGTGGCCATAACCGGCGTTGTCGTATACCTAATGATTTCACCATATTATGCACACTAATCAGATGAATTCCGCTCCGACTTTCAGTTCGTTTAAATCTTTCGCGATTCTCGCTATGATGATGTTGATGCCGATGCTTGGTCAGGCTCAATGCGCCATGTGCCGGGCTGCGTTGCAAAGTGGTGGCGATACCGCTCAAGCTCAAGCTGTGAACGATGGGATTGTTTATTTGATGGTCATTCCCTACATTTTGATTGCTGCAATCGGTTTCTATGTTTATAAATCGCGTCAGAAGAAAAAGCGACAAACTACTTAAGCCCGTCGATTGCAAGATTAATTTTGCCTTCAACTTCGATAAATGCCAAAATGGCTTTATTGGTAAGCTGAAATTTTCCAAACTTGATTTCGCTCATCGTTCCATTGACCAACACTCCCGGCATAGGCGAGTAGTTTGTCAAATATGCCATCATATTTTTCGTGCCTTCTTGAAGATTCGGCTGAATCGAATAGCGGCAATTTTCGCGAATTTTACCGAGAATCATTCCCTGCGCCAGCCAATTTGCAGTCCGGATTAGTTTGTTTTTTGTATCTAGCGCGTAATCTAACTGGTCAAAATATATTTCCTTCGTCTGAGCATTATACTGAGGAAATCCGGATAGGTAGATCCGACCGTTCAAGCTTCCCAACAAATCAAGCGCGACCACCATTTTCCCGTCTTTGTGCCAAATCTCCACTTTTTGAACGGTAACTTTTTTAGATCCCGAGCCAAATTCCTGTCCAGCGAAATTTTTAGTGATGATTTTCGAAGCGTCATCATAGGTCGAAACTGCTACAATGTTTGCTTTTATCTGATCGGGCATTTTTGAGACTGCTTTCAGCACGATCTTATTTCGATCGAACTTCGCTTCTGGCTTGCCGCCGATGATCGTCTCGAGATTGCATTTCATTCCCATGTTTAACGATATGATATCGTTCTTCAGATTGGCATTTGTTGCATAAACCTCGATCGGAACCACTCGCAACCAACTCTGATAATCCGCACTCATCTCAAAGGGCTCGCTTACTTTCGACAGCGCTTCAAGCACATTAGGTTTAAAATCCATCGATTTCTGAATTGCCTCATCAAGTGTTTCTTCAAGTTCCGATTTGAAAATTGCAATCGCCGGATTTATTAAATATGTGATTGGAACTTGTTTGCCGAGAACGGTTGTCGTCGGACTTTCGTTCCATTTTAGCGATTCGAGTGATGTAGATGTGTTGATTTTCCAATTTGTCATCGCAACGTCGCTTAGCAAGGTCACTTTTCCACTCAGATTAAACTCCTGAACGTTGTATAAATTAATTCCCATTCGGTCGGTGCCGATTCGATATTTGATGGTCGCTTTGAGCGGTAGTATCGTCTGAATCTTTCCTTTTTGATTTTTGATTTGAATCGGAGCTAATTTCCATATCTTCATTTCAATATCGTCGTCGGTGATATTTTTATCTTCATAAATTAATCCGGTGAGGTATTTATTGGTCTGACTTTCGATATCTTTCAGCTTAATTGAAACGGGCATTCCGATAAACGACACCGCTGATTCATACGTGATCGGCGTGGCGTCAGTTGCTTCGGGTTTTAACGCGGCAATTTTCTGAGTCGACGAACATGAACTCACAATTACTGCAATCGCAGCAAAAAAAAGTAATTTCCTAAGGATCATTTGGATAATTTTGATCAAAAGTATTATAAATTGTAACATCTTTCACCGACATCCGACTTACGACCAGCCATTTTGCATCGGATTATATGTATTGTATCTTACATAAAAATCTTAAATTTGCGTGGCTGGAAGTAGCTTATCATCAATTTTATGAAAAAACACCTTATTGTTTTCGCCGCGATGTTGTCAATTGTTTCCGTCGCCGCGCAGGAAAAAAAGTGGACGCTTCAAGAATGTGTCGCATATGCTTTAGAAAACAATATTTCGGTGAAATTGGCCGATCTCGACAACCAGCTTTCTGCCATCGACAAAAATGCTGCGTACGGAAATTTCCTGCCTGCGATCAATGCCAATGCGGCTCATTCGTGGAACATCGGACTTAACCAGAACATCACCACCGGACTGCTCGAAAATCAAACGACGCAGTTTACTTCAGCCGGCGTCAATGTTGGCATTAATATTTATAACGGGTTGCAAAACCATCATCGATTAAGAAGGTCCAATCTTTCCATTTTAGCGTCGCAATATCAACTGTCAAAAATGAAAGACGATGTTGCACTGAACGTAGCTAATGCTTTTCTGCAAATCTTGTTCAGCAAAGAAAACCTGAAAGTGCAGAACGAGCAACTTGCCAATAATCAGCGCCAACTTGACCGTACAAACGAATTGGTTAACGCCGGTTCAATTCCGCGTGGCGATTTGCTAGATATGAATGCTACCGTTGCAACCAGCAGGCAAGCTGTCGTTGCTGCTGAAAATTCGCTGTTGATTTCGAAGTTGAGTCTGGCGCAATTGCTTCAGTTGGAAGATTTTCAAAATTTTGACATTGTTGATACAGATTACCCTGTTACCGAAAGCGTGACCATGACTGAATCTGCCGAAAGCATTTTGGAGAAAGCCAAGGAAACGCGGGTCGAATTGAAGATTGCCCGGACTAATCTAGAAATTGCGGAAAAAGATGTGAAAATTGCGCGCGCCGCATATCAACCGGTGTTGCAGGGATTTTACAGTTTTAGCACAAGAGCTGCATATACTGACCGATTTGTGGGTTCGAGATTGGATGAGGAAAATCCGACAGTCATCGTTGGTGTGATCGACGGTACGGATCAAACGGTAAGTCAACCCAACTATATTCCGGTTTTTGGTGATCCGCTACCGCTTTTTGATCAGTTTGATGAGAACAAAGGTCACTCATTCGGATTTCAATTAAATATTCCGATTCTGAATGGATTTGCAACCCGAAATGCAGTTGAGCGTTCTCGTGTGGCGCTTCAGCGAAGTCAAATCGCGTATTCGCAGGAAGAGCTGGATCTTGAGCGGAACGTTTATACAGCATTTACCGATGCGAAAGGCGCGCTAAATGCGTATGAAGCGGCGGCGATAGCTTTGGAAGCACGTGAAGAAGCGTTTAAATATGCAAAGGAGAAATATGATGTTGGCTTGATGAATGCTTTTGATTACAATCAGGCGCAAACATTGTTCGTCAATGCGCAATCAGAGTTGCTTCGAACCAAGTACGATTATATATTCAGAGTTAAGGTAGTTGAATTTTATTTTGGAATCCCAATAACACAAATCCGATAGAAATGTCTAAAAAAACAATGTATTACTTAATTGGCGGACTTATTTTACTAGTCGTCATTTTAATAGCGCTTTCGAAAAGCGGAGTTATTGGCGGTAAGGAAAAAGGTATTCCTGTCGAGATCGCAAAGATTGAAGAGATTACTATTGTTGAAACGGTTTCCGCTACCGGAAAGATTCAGCCCGAGGTTGAAGTTAAGATTTCTTCAGAGGTTTCAGGTGAAATCATCGAACTTCCTGTAAAAGAAGGTCAGGTTGTAAAGAAAGGCGATCTTTTGGTTAAGATCAATCCCGATCTTTACACTTCAAACTTTAACCGTACAGTTGCAGGTTTGTCCGGAACAAAAGCCGGTTATAGCCAGGCTGAAGCTCAGTACAAAGAAGCAAAGGCCAATTTTGATCGGAACAAGAATTTATTCGATAAAGGAATTATTTCAAGATCTGAATGGGAGCGAGTGGTTTCTGCCTACGAGGTGGCGCAAGCAAACAGACAGGCGGCATTCTACAATGTCCAGAGTGCTTCTGCAACGGTAAATGAGGCAAAAGATAATTTGGGCCGGACAACAATTTACGCTCCGGCTGACGGTACAATTTCAATGCTTGGCGTTGAACTTGGGGAACGCGTTTTAGGAACTCAGCAAATGACAGGTACTGAGATTTTGCGTGTCGCCAATTTAAACAATATGGAAGTTGAAGTGGATGTCAACGAAAATGATATCGTAAAGATTTCGGTTGGCGATTCTTCTCGAGTGGAAGTTGATGCTTATCTCAAAAAAGAGTTTAAAGGGATTGTCACCAGTATTTCAAACTCGGCTTCAACTGCCTTAACCGCAGATCAGGTGACGAATTTTAAGGTTAAGATCCGAATATTAAAGGAATCTTATCAGGATCTTTTAGAAGGTAAACCCGATACATATTCGCCCTTCCGCCCAGGTATGACTGCAACCGTAGATATTATGACCAAGCGCAAGGAAAAAGTAATTGGTGTTCCGATCAGTTCAATTGTCGTAAAATCTGATACAACTTCGGGATCGCAACAAAAGGGGCCGAGCGTGACAACATCAGACAAAAAGTTTGAATGTGTTTTTGTGAAATCAGGTGATAAGGCAAAACTTCGCGTAGTGAAAACGGGAATTCAGGATGATGCTAATATTGAAATTCTCAGCGGATTGAAAGTTGGTGATACCGTGATTACCGGGCCGTATACCACCGTTTCAAAAGATTTAAAACCCGACGATATCATTTCGGTTCCGCAGAAGACGGACGTTAAAAAAGCATCCTAGTGTCTTATATTTTAAATATCGAAACATCGACCCGGAATTGTTCGGTTTCAATCGCAAACTCGGGGCAAACCGTGGCATTGCGCGAGATTGCGACCGAAGGGTTTTCTCATGCTGAAAAGCTTCATGTTTTTGTCAATGAGGTAATGGCTGAAGCAGGTATTTCTTTTTCCGATTTGTCGGCGATCGCAGTTAGCAAAGGTCCGGGTTCATATACGGGTTTGCGAATCGGAGTGTCATCTGCCAAGGGTTTTTGCTATGCTTCCAATTTGCCATTGATTGCCGTCGATACGCTAAAAGTTCTAGCCGCGGCCGCACGTGTTACGGATGGCGTTATCGTTCCGATGATTGATGCCAGACGCATGGAAGTTTATAGCGCCGTATTCGATTCTGAACTTCAGGCGGTGCGTCAGGTTGAAGCTGAAATCATCGATAGTGCGTCGCTTGCTGATTTTGCAGGTCCGGTATATATTGTAGGTGATTGCCAACAAAAGGTCGAATCAATGCTCTCTGGAGATAAATTTAGCTATTTAAAAGAAGTCGAGTTCCCATCGGCTGCCGAAATGGGAAAGCTCAGTTTTGAAAAGTTTAAAGCCGGGGATTTCGAAGACGTGGCCTATTTCGAACCCTTTTACTTAAAAGACTTTATCGGAATAAAATCCAAAAAATAGGAAATAAAAAAAGCGGCTTGAAGGCCGCTTTTTAGTTATAGATTTGCAATGAATTTTGTGATTGCAATCAGATCGCTTTCCCTGTTAAATCCGAGTTTGTTCTCTTTCAAAAACTTTTCGATTTCAGATTTTTTATTCGGATACATGCTAATTAATCCTTTTTTGTTTGGAAATTCAACTGTCTTTCCGTCTTTGGTTTGAAGATAGTATTCTTCTTTTGCACGGTTTAATTTCGGCGGAACATCGTTCGAGTAACTGTTAACGGCTTCTTTTCCGGCCATAAATACAACGCGCTCCTTACGGTAAAGGGCTATGTCATTATTGCTGAATTTCTCAATCAAATAACCTCGAGCCGGTTTTCCTTTAGCATCCGTGTAATCACGAAGTTTGAACGTAAACATCCCGTTTTTGAAAGTGATGGTGTGATACTCATCATTTTTTGGAAGCGTGTAAATTTTTTGTTCGCCGTTGTCGATGTCCATCTCATCAGATTCAGCGTTATATCTAACCAAAACCAAATCTTTCACACCTGAAATATTGGCCAAATTAAATTTTTCGTCAAGATAAGGACTGCCGACAGCCTTCTCATACTTTTGGATTCCCATTGCTTTGTTTCTAAACAAATCAGTGTGGGTCGGACTTACTAAATCCATCATGTTTTGGGCAGAAACAGTATTAAGTCCTAAAATGGCAATACCTAATGCCGCAACGAATTTTTTCATAAAGTTTAAGTTTTTTGAAGTGGTTACAAATATATTTTTTTAAAGCGCACCATGGCCACCAAAGTGATGCCAATTTTGTTAAAAACAAGAAATTAACGATTGATTACTTTCAGCAGTTCGGTTAAGGCGTCGTCGAAATTGTTTTTGGGAAGATCACACGACTTATTTTTACAGATGTAATAAAGTGTAGAATCGTTAGAAAACCGATCGCTGAGAAACGGCAGATTGCTTTGAGTTGTGCTGCCGGCAACCGTGAGGTTCGGTAAATAGAATTCCTTAAGTTTACTTATAGCCTTTATTGCGTCGCTTCCGCAGATGGCAATCTCGGTGCTGTTTTGAAGTCGCAGGAAAACGGAAAGCCAATTCGAATAAGCCGACGGATAATCGATATTCGGAATTATATGTCCAAGCATTCGCGATACTACATTTTCGTAGCCCGTTTCATTATACAGCGTTGAAAGCGTCAATAAATTTGAAGCCATTGCCGAATTTGATGCAGGTATGACGTTATCTTCAATTTCGAAATGAGGTGAAATCAGCGATTCGTCCAGTTTTGATGTAAACGAAAAGAATCCGGCTTTCTCATCATAGAAATATTTGAAACAGTAATCGGCGAGGTTTTTTGCTTCGGTAAGCCAACTTGGGTCGAATGTGACGCGATATAATGACAGAAAAGCTTCGATAACCGCGGCATAATCCTCTAAATATCCATTGATGTTACTTTTTCCATCTTTATGATTGTGAAGAAGTCCGCCGTCATTTTTTGACAAATTTTGTTTTATAAAAGCAGCATTTGCTAAAGCGCGGTTTAAGTATTGCTGATCGTCTAAAGCCTGATAGGCGTCGACAAAACCTTTTAGCATAATTGCGTTCCAGGAAGTAAGGCATTTATCGTCCAACCGCGGGCGTTGTCGATTTGAGCGATGATCGAACAACATCTTTTCCCAGGCTTGTTTTTTCTCGGAAAGTTCAAGCGGAGTAATTCTGTTTCGCCTGGCTAGTTCGTCAAGAGGTTCAGATTGAATCAACACAAAATAGCCATCTTCCCAATAACCGAAGTCATTGACGTTAAATACTTCTGCAAATAAAGCGTAGTCGTCTTTCAGAATCGCCTTCAGTTCCGGTTGATTCCACCGATAATAAGCACCTTCAGTCAGTTTCTCATTATCATCGATGCTGTCTGCGTCGAGCGCACTGTAAAATCCGCCATCAGCATTTGAAAGTTCGCGATCGATGAACGACAACGTCTTTTCGATCACATTTTTATAGATTGTGTTTTTGGTGAGTTTGTAAGCATCCGAATATAATGAAACGAGTTGTCCGTTATCGTAAAGCATTTTCTCGAAGTGCGGCACATGCCATTTCATGTCGACAGAATACCTTGAGAACCCGCCTCCGACGGTATCGAAGAGTCCGCCCCAAGCCATTCTGGTCAGACTTAAATTAACGTGATCAATCACTTTTTGATCCTGATTCAAAACACCGTAATTCATCAGAAAAACGTGATCGGTCGGCATCATGAATTTTGGAGCGCGGCCGTAACCGCCAAATTCGGTGTCGAAGCTGCGTGACCAGGTGTCAACCAATGCTTCGAGATCTATTTGAAAACTGCTTTGTTGGAAAGGAGCTTCGATGATGCTGATCGAATTCAGGCCGTTGTGCAAACGCTCGGCATATTCGAAAAGTTTCTCCGGAGTCGATTTAAACATTTCGGCGAGTTGGGTAAGATAGCTGATCCATTCTTTTTTTGGAACATAACTCGCACCCCATACCGGACGGCCATCAGGAAGGCAAACCACATTGAGTGGCCAACCGCCGCGACCGGTCATGATTTGCACGGCTTTCATATAAACCGCATCAACATCAGGCCGTTCTTCGCGATCGACTTTGATATTCACAAAATGAGTATTCATGACATGTGCGACATCCTGGTCTTCGAAACTTTCGTGTTCCATGACGTGGCACCAATGGCAAGCTGAATACCCTGAGCTAATAATGATTAGTTGGTTTAGGGATTCGGCTTTGTTCAGGCTATCGCGACTCCATGCCTTCCAATGTACCGGATTTTGGGCATGTTGCAAAAGATACGGGCTGGATTCATTCGAAAGTTCATTCATTGTTATCAGGTTTAGCCCCGATTGCAACGGAAATCCTTTTTATCCCGCAGGGTAAAAAGATTGCAGTGTAAAGCGGGAAATAGCTCCTAAAAAAATTAGCCGTTAATCGCTTCCACCTTAATTTGGTCGTCGTTTAGCATGTCTTTAAGCATGTTTTCGATACCGCTTTTTAGGGTGAATGTCGATGACGGACAACCATTACACGCGCCTTGTAGGATAACCTTTACGCGTTTTTCACTCTCATCGTACGAATCGAATGCGATATTTCCGCCATCTGCAGCAACGGCAGGCTTGACATATTCTTCCAGAATGTTGATGATTTTTTGAGACGTTACATCCAGCGCATCGAATTTTCGGGTTTGTTCTTCTTCGCGAACGGCTTCAGTTGGAATCAGCGATTCGTCCAGAACTGGTCCGCCATTTTCGATGTATTGCTTAATGAATACGCGGATTTCGTGTGAAACATCGTTCCAATCGTAGACGTCGTATTTGGTAATTGAGATGTAATTTTCGTCGATGTAAATCTCCTTGACGTATGGAAAATTAAAAAGTTCACGGGCCAAAGGAGATGATGCCGTGGCGTCTACGTTTTTATATTCGACCGGGGTTTTAGTGAGCATGATGCTCGCCACGAATTTCAGCGCTGAGGGATTTGGGGTAATTTCGCCATAAACGGTTACCGGTTTTTTTGCCAAAGCGGGCTCAGCGTTGATAATCGTACCGCCGTTATTTACAAATTCTTCTATTTGTTCGGCAACATCATCCTTTACATCGTCCCAGGAAACAATGCTGTAGCGTTCGATGGCTACAAAATTGCTCGAAATGTAAACCGTTTTGACAAATGGAAGATAGAATAATTGTTGAGCGAGTGGCGAGTTTTTAGCGTCGTCAATATTTCGGAATTCGAAGTTTCCGGCATCGGTTATAAACTCGGGAAATTCAAATTTTATGATGGTTGGATTTTGGGTCTCTCGAACGGTAAGCTTGATCATGGAAAGTTATTTTTGCAAATTTAACAAACTAATTTTCGGGTAATAAGTATATTTGAATAATTAAACAAATTATTAACAGACCCATACGACTAAAAATCTTATGGTGTTTGTGCAATTACATTTATATGAAGAGACTATTACTTTTTGTGGCTATTTTTTCGTTTTGGAGCGGGTTTTCACAGGCGATTGATGTGTCGACAAATGCTTATACCGTACCTCAATTGATTGAAGAAGTCCTCTTCGGCACGGGGTCGAATGGCGGTGGCGGTGCGTGTGCGGGTTCGATTTCCAATATTTCATGGAGCACGGGTACAAATTTTGGTTCTGATAATGGAATTGGCTATTTTACCAATTTCAATCCATCGTTTCCCCTTTCATCGGGCGTCATTTTATCTACTGGAAACGCCAATAATGCTGAGGGTCCAAACAACACCGTGCTAGGCGATGGTGCAGTATCCTGGCCTGGCGATAGTGATCTGTTCAATTATATTCAGGGTCTGGGTATTGATCCCGGGCTGGAAGATTATAATAACGCGACGGTGTTGGAATTTGATTTTACACCGTTAACCGATTGGATGAGTTTTGATTTCTTATTTGCGTCTGAAGAATATGGTGACTGGCAATGTTTATATTCAGACGCATTTGCATTTTTTCTTACCGACGTTACTGCAGGAACGCCTCCTGTTAATTTGGCAGTGATTCCTAATACAACCACGCCGATATCCGTCGTTACCATTCGGGATATGCAACATAATACCGGCTGTTCAAGCCAAAACCCATTTTATTTTGCCAATTTTAATGGTGATGGAAATGCCGGAAATTCTGCCACAAATTTTAATGGGGAAACAATATTAATGACTGCTGGTGCTACGGTGGTACCCAATCATGTTTATCACATCAAATTAGTGATTGCCGACCGAAATGACCAAAATTTCGATTCAGCGGTATTCTTAGGTGGAGGAAGTTTTAATATTGGACAAGCTAACATTTTAGCGGGTGGTGAGTATGAAGGTGTCGAGGATTTTACAATTGGCACCGGAACGCCAATTTGCGGCGGTAGCGAACTGATTTTGAACGCCGGTCCATCGCCAATTTCAGGTGCAAACTATTCTTGGGCACATGATGGTGTAACAATTCCGAATTCTAACAGTTTTAGTCACGTAGTTACTGAGCCGGGAATTTATACGGTTACGGTCGAGTTTGCTTCAGGTTGTGAACAGTCAGATTCGATTCAGGTCGATTTTTCTGCAGAAACAAATTTAGGAGACCCGATTGACATTTGCCCGATAGACGGGACGACATTCAACTTAACGTTGAACACGCCGATAATTTTGAATGGAAATGGTGGTGATATTACTTATCATCAGTCGGCTGAAGATGCTGCATTCGGAATTCCGATTACAAATCCGCAAGCTTATCAAGGCGAGTTGGGTCAGACGATTTATGCAACGTATCCCGATTTTAATACAGGTTGTACGTCAGTTCGAAGTTTCCAGCTTAAGATCTGTGATGCAACAGCGCAAACTCCACCTGACATGATTCTATGCGAGGATTCTGTTGTTGATGGTAGTGTAGAATTCGATTTGACTGAGCAAATTCCGGATATTTTAGGTGATGCCGATAGTGCTGATTTCACGATTACCTTTCATACAACTTTAGCCGCTGCTCAAGCTGATTCAGGTGCGATCGGCAATTCGGCTGATTTTGCAAACTCGTCTAATCCGCAGACAATTTATGTTCGTTTTGAAAATAACGTGGATCCTACGATTTATTCGACAGTATCGTTTCAGTTGATTGTTTTGCCACCACCAACAACACCAACTCCATCTAACATAGTTGAATGTGATTCGTATACGCTACCGGGACTTCCGGCGGGAAGCACTTACCATTCAGAGTCTGGCGGTAGCCCGACGA
>JADGMW010000036.1_pt1 | contig 122415 bp, 102 predicted proteins | sample 8641801 | NCBI WGS metagenome assembly JADGMW01 (sample SAMN16272018, study PRJNA661076) | feces metagenome | isolation source: fecal sample from diarrhoea affected cattle A | host: Bos taurus | place: South Africa: Lokaleng Village, Mahikeng | collected 2019-09
AAATAGTTTTCAGAAATTCATTGAAAAAGGAGCAGCGAAAGTTGCTCCTTTTTTTGTGCGCTACATTAAAGATGAAACGTAACTTGATAAGCAATTTAATCACGTCATAATTACCGCTTTTCGGGCGATTTGCGACAGTTTTTACTGTTTACCGGACATCTGCGTTGATTTGACAAAAGCGCTTATTTGCGACCCTAATTGGATGGTTTTATGGTTTGGTGTGCGACTGATTTGGGCGTGCCCGTTTTGCTATCGCCGCACGGTCGGGCTATTCATTCCAATCCGCTTTTCAAGCGGGATTTCCATTGCTATCCCTCACGCATGAACCAACCTTTAGTTATTTGATGCCAAACAAACGATAGGATCCGGATTGAGCGGCCGCGGGTTCTGCTGAACCATTTAAGTTGATTGCTTACAATTGTATTTTTAAATGGATTTCGCGGCTGTATTATTTGAATATGATAGAAGAGTAGCTAGGAGCAATTCCACCGAAATAAATGGTCTGAGTCGCGATGAAGCATTTGCTGCAATTCTTATCTTAATCTGACAATGATTGATCTTTAAGATAATGTGGATTTAACCGGCAGTCATTTGATGCCAACAAACGATAGGATCCGGATTGAGCGGCCGCGGGTTCTGCTGAAACATTTAAGTTGATTGCTTACAATTGTGTTTTTAAATGGATTTCGCGGCTGTATTGTTTGAATCTGGGAGAAGAGAGTAGCGGGGAGCAGATCCATCGAAATACATTGTCTGAGTCGTGATGAAGCAATTGCTGCGATCTTTTTGATCTGACAATGATTTGTCGATTCTAAGAAAAAGTGGATTTAACCGGAACTTCGGGCTGTTGGTATTTGAAAAAATAAGTTGATTGACGAAAGTTTTGTGACAAATCGTCAACTATCGATAAAGCCCTAGCCCGGATGGAAGCGGTTATCCTTTTTTGAAGCCGTTTGGCGAAAAAAAGATAGAAGCGGACAGCCGGAAATAGCTTCAATAAAAAAAGCCTGAAGCGGTTAACTTCAGGCTTTTCAATAAAGATATTGACCGTTTATTCGATTGTGAAATTATCGAAGTGAAGGTCGTATGCCGATGCGCTTCCAATTTTAAGTGCGAAGAAATTTCCGCCAAAATTAGTGGTGTTCAAATCGGTTATTCCGGTTAAGTCGAGGGTAACAAGAACCCAGTTTCCGTTGGTGTTGATCGTACCTGAATACTGGTTGTTTTCAGCAGCTGAAATGGTAGTGCTCGAACTCACGTTTCCAAGGTTAAAACGGTAGTAAGAACCATCGTTTTTGTAAACATTCAATGAAACGCTCTTAGCCGAGGTTCCTCTCATGTAGAATTGGATTTTTGAGTAGGTTGCAGGCAAACCAGCGTGTGCAAACGTTGTGAAAACATAATCATTTCCGGCAGCACCTGTGGTTGAAATGTGCAACGAGTTGCTATTATCACGGCCGGTTCCAGCGCTTTGATTTGCGTAAGACATGATTCCGAAATTGTTGATGCTCGCTGTGAAAGCTGAGTAATTTTCGAAATCGCCGCCAGGGAATACAAATGGCGCACCCGGAGTTGGTTCGTCTACGTCTCCGCCGCCATCACCAGGGTTTCCTGCTGTAAGACGTGGATTTGTCAATTGGATATCGTTGGCAGCACGAGCCATGAATTGCCAGTCGCTTCCGAATTTAGTCATAACCCCGCGAATTGTTCCGCTGTTGCCAGGGATCGTCATTCCGCTGAAATTTGCGAAACTGCTGGTTCTAAAGATCAATTCGTTACCGTTGGCATCAACGATGATTCTGTTTGTTGCGCCACCAAGGTCGTTGTCAGAGCTGTAAAGAGCTTCACCGATTTCGTTATCCTTAAACTGTACGTTTGTCAGTTCGATTAGCGTATTTAGGTTAGCGTTGTTTTTAGCTTGAGAAAGCGTCATTTGGCGAACCAACATTGACTCTTCTACTTCCTGGCAAGAAGGAACGACTTTTCCAACGTAATCTGCTTCGGCAAGACGGCCAACCGACCCGTTGAATGGCGCGCCGATTTTTAGCGAACCATCGACACGAGCGAACGTTAATCCGTTCATGACAACATATACTTTTCGTCCGGGCTTGAATCCTTTTCCAAAAAGTGATGTTTCGTCGATTGCAACGCTAAATCCGATTGGAGCCTGACCTGCAGGAGCCAACGTTTGAAGCGATACCGTTTTAAAGAAGTTACCTCGTTCGTCGTTAGACGTTACATAAGCCTCGATTACATCTGTAGTTGGCGAGGTATATTCAACCGCGCTACCTGTAGCTACTGTGTTGATTTCGGCAACCGTTTTATTTGCAACTAAAGCAGGTTCTACGCATTCGCCAACTGATGCCGGAACGTCGTAATCGTCGCTGGTAACGCAACCGGCTACAACACCTGAAAAAAGTGCTGCGGCGAAAATGGTTTTGAAAAAATTAAATTTCATATATCTGGTTTTAGCAATTTTATTAATAAATAGTAACGTTGTCGATTTGGTATGAACCGTCAAGTTCGTTGTTTGTACCCGATCCTGTTACTTTAAATCCAACGTAAACATTTCCGCTGAAGTTAGCAAGATCGATTAAACCTGAATCCAGGAATTCAAAATACTCGGCGTCCGGACCCGGAATGGTCGCGTCAACTTGTGTCCACGTTGCTGCCGCTACATTTGTTCCGTCAAAATCTGTAGAGACAAAAACTTCCAATGAATTAAGTGGTGAACTTACGAAGCTCTGTGAAGAGACAAAACGCAAACGTTTTCCGTGGTTTTCTTCAAGGGCAATTGCCGGAGATATTAACCATCCAACACTTACCGCAGCTGAAGTTTGGAAAGACGTGTATTCAGCGTATCCGTTATTATTATACCGTTGAATAGTCCATTTTGCAGTTCCTTGTTCAGCGTAATTTAGCCAACCTTCAGTTACAAGCAGCGTGTTATCGGCTCCTTCTTCGAAACCTTCAACAAAAGTTAGTTCCTGATATGGCGGAAGTTCAGGCTCATCTGCACAACCTGTTACGATTCCAGCGACAAGGGCGATATATAAGAGCGATTTGAAATTGATCTTTTTCATTTGTTTTCTAATTAAAATTGGACGTAAAGGTTAACAAAGAATGTTCTTCCGTAGCTGTAGAAATACTTAGGCGCGAACGGGTTTGTTCCTGTTGCTACATCTCTGCTAAGCTCACCATAGTTTGCGTTTCTAGTTTGTTCAAAACCGCCTGTTTTGTAAGAAAGGTCAAGAACGTTATTGATCGATGCGAAGAAACCTACAGTGTTTCCTTTAATTCTCCAAGATTTACCTCCTGTTAGATTTACCAAGAAAATATCTTCAAGTCTTTCTTGTTTAAGTAGCTTTTCAGCGTTTTCTCTGCTCACATCCTGAAACGGTGTACCAAATAAACTTTCCGGATCTTTAAAGAAATTCTCAGTACGCAATAACGCAGAAACATCAAGATAATTATCCGCCAAGTAGTTGGCATTAGCACCAATCCACCAGAAGTTAGGATCGCGGTATTCAACTCCAAGTGTGTATGCTTGTTGAGGCGTTCCGGCAACTCGGTAGTTTTTCAAACTTGCCTTACCAAAATCTGTTGAAGGGTTGATGTTGAATTCGCTTGCTAAATCGTCATTGTTGATGGTAACATTAGGATTGTTAGCATAGATATATTCGCCGTAATTAGCCGCACCAATAATTTTGATGGTTGGCGTAACCTGATATTCCATTCCAAGTTCAAGACCGATGTTTCTTCTGCTTACGTCAGATACAGTTTCAGCAACGAATGCGTTTGCGTCGTCACCTTCGAAGATACCTTCACCGTAGAAGAATGACGTTTCGATTGCATTGTCGATTTTAGAGTAGAACGCCGTCAATCTAGATTTGAATTTTGGAGCTCTGATGATATAACTTGCATCTACGCTTGATACCAATTCGCTTTCAAGTCCTTCAACAACGTTGTGGTTCATACGCGCATTAGGGAACGAGTTTCTCAGCGATGGCGCTTTTGTCATGTGAGCCGCGTTAACGGTAAACAAATGCTGACCTGTAAGTTTGTAGGTAAGTCCTCCTTTGAATCCGAAATCCTGGAACTCATATTTGTTTCCTTTTCCGAATGAATTTGTTGGGTAAAGACCGTTTCTGTAAAGACCTTCTCTTTGGTATTGAGATTTAGTAAACGACTGAGCAAGATAGAAATCCCACTTGCGGTATGTGAATTTAAACTGTGTAAATGCTTCGATTGTATTTGCAAGCAAATTGTAGTTGTAAGCATATTCGTCGCCTTCACGAACGACACGCCCGGGATTGTTCAAATCTGCTTCTGCGCGTGATCCTGATTGGAAGTTGTCGAAATCTTCAAAGAACTGACCACCTAAAAGGTCAAGAACATTTGCGAAGTTGTGAGATTTTAGATTTCTGTATGTCGCACCTGCATTTAAAACGATGTTTTCAGAAAGTTGCGAGCTTAAGATTGTATTTGCTGTAAACGTATCATCATCCGTACGGTCTTCATACAAGATGTAAGCGCTACGACCATTTGCCGTGTTTGCGTTAGTTTGATACATTGCTTCCCAATCGATCTGGCGATTTGTAAGGAAAGTAGCGTTTGCAGCAAGATCCAGGTAAGGTTGTGTATTTCCGACAAAAACTCCTTGATTATCATAAGTTGATGTAAAGAAACTAGGTAGATTTCTGTAGTAAGTTGGATCCGGGTTATCAGCATTCTGGAAGTCCAAACGGCTGTTTCCGATCTTACCTGTTTGGTAAGCAACATTTGAGTTCAATTCTGTTTTATCAGAGATTTTCCAGAAGTGTGATAGCATAAAGATTGGCTCCTGAACATCTTTATCACGTGAATTTCTCTTTTCACCATCTTGCCAACCCCAATACGAGTTGTATTTTTCTCCAGCAATTCTGGTTACTTCGTCAGTGTTAGGCGAGTTTTTACCGCGGCTGTTTTCAGCATAGATCGCAGTGAAGTTCAATGACGATCTTTCGGTTAGTTTCTTTTCAACACTTGCAAAGAATGAATTTGCGCTGTAATCAGTTCCATCAAAATATCCTTCAACAGCCCATCTTCTTCCGGCAGAAATCACATACGCCCAACCGTCTGCATTCATACCTGAAATGTGAGTTCCCATCACACGCCAATTGTAGTTTGTATTGGTTCCTGAGAATGAAATTCTAGTTCCAGGTCTGTAAACTGACGCTCTGGTGTGAATTTGCTGAGTTCCCAAAATTCCACCGAATGTATAATCAGATGGCGTTGAACCCATTGTAAATTCCTGAATTCTGGTTGCATCGTTCAATCCGCCCCAGTTGCTCCATTGTGGTCTACCGTCGTAAAGCTTGTTCATCGGTACACCGTTAATCATCGTCGTAGCGTATTCATTGTCGAGTCCGCGGATTCTAAAACGAGCTTGTCCCCAGTTAAAAGCAGCAGCTTGTTGGAAAGCATCGCGAGACGCTTGCAAAAGTCCGGCAGTACTTTCTGAGCCGCTATTGTCATCACCAAGATCGGTCTCGGTAATGGTGATTAAGCTAAGTTGTTGTTCAGCAGTGATATCCTCTTCAAGTAATACAGTGCCAACGTCAATCATTTTGCCTGAAACGATCTCAACCGGAAGCAATTGGTCTCTATAACCTGTACTTCTGATCAAAAGCAATCGGCGTCCCTCTTCAAGATTATCGAAACGGAAAGTTCCGGTAACATCAGTCAACTGACTAAAAGTCGTGTTTTGGATCGAAGTCAAAACATTTTCCAAAGGCTTTTGGGTTTTAGAATCGACCACCGTACCGTAAACGCCGGTAGGTGTCTGCGCCAATGCCACAGCCGCCTGTAATACGAATAAAAGACTTACAATAAAATTTCTCATAAATAATTAAAGTTAATTTTTCAGCGATTCCTTAACTTAAAGTTAAGGGCGTGCAAATGTACATCTTTTGATAATAATATCTACTTTTGCCGTTTATTATATAATAAAGATAATCGTAATTTAATACTCGTTTATGAATTTACATCGGCTAATAACACTTTTCATTGTTATATCCTCATTTTTAACCGCCAAGGCTCAGGATAAGAAGTTTCAAATCCACACGGTAGCTTTCTACAATCTTGAGAACCTTTTTGATACAATCAACGATCCGCGTATCAATGACGAAGAGTTCACTCCGTCAGGATCATTCAACTGGACAGGCAAAAAATACAAGAAGAAACTTGAAAACCTCTCGCGTGTCATTGCCGAAATCGGAACCGGTGAAAACCCGAACTCTCCAACCTTAATCGGTGCATCGGAAATTGAAAACCGCGACGTCCTCGAAGATCTTGTCAAGCAACCAAAACTTGCCGGCAAAGATTATGGAATCGTTCACTTCGATTCTCCCGATCGACGTGGCATCGACGTAGCATTACTTTACCAAAAGAAGCATTTTACGCCAACAAGCTACAAGAACATTCCATTGATGATCACCACCGATCTTCAGAAAGGAGCTAAAACCGAAGACGAATCTGCCGAGGAAAAAGCAAACGTCGACACAAAATCAAAGCGAGTTTATACACGTGATCAACTTCTGGTAACAGGTTTGCTCGATGGCGAAGAAGTCAGCGTTATCGTTAACCACTGGCCATCGCGTTCAGGTGGCGAAAAGAGAAGTTCCCCTTATCGTGAAGCCGCCGGCCGACTGACAAAGAAAATCGTCGATTCGCTTCAAGCCATCAATCCGAACGCTAAAGTGATTATCATGGGCGATTTTAATGACGGAAGCACCAATAAATCTATCAAAGTGGAAATTGGCGCCGCCGGAAAACGCGAAAAAGTAAAAGCAAAAGGAATTTACAATCCGTTTGAGGAAATGGCCGCAAAAGGAATGGGAACTCTTGCTTACAGAGACGCTTGGGACATTTTCGACATTATCATGATGTCTGATGCGTTAATGCGCGATAAAGATTATTCGTCGTGGAAATATTGGAAAGCCGGAATCTACAACAAACCGTTTATGATTACCACCACCGGTCAATACAAGGGTTATCCGCTTAGAAATACGCAAAACCAACCCGGATTCAGCGATCACTTCCCGGTATATATCTACCTGATCAAGCAACAATAAATTTAAAAGGTTAGTTTCGGCTAACCTTTTTTAATTTGTAAATTAGCGAAAAACCATCCTATGGCAATCATCAAACCTTTCAACCTCAATCGCTGGATAGACGAAAACCGCCACCTGCTAAAACCGCCGGTCGGAAACAAGAATATTTATGTCGATTCCGATGATTATATCGTGATGATTGTTGCCGGCCCAAACGCCCGAAAGGATTACCATTACAACGAGACTGAAGAACTTTTCTACCAGCTCGAAGGCTCAATTACGGTTTTTGTTCAGGACGAAGGCGAGAAAAAAGAACTAATCCTGAACGCAGGCGATATGTATCTTCACAAGGTCAAAACACCACATTCGCCGGTTCGGTCGGAAGGTTCGATAGGTTTAGTCGTCGAACGAAAGCGTGCCGGGCAAGGCTTTACCGACGGACTTCTCTGGTTCTGCGACAATTGCAATCACAAGCTCTACGAAGTCTATTTTGAGCTCAACGACATCGAACAGGATTTTCTCCCGCATTACCAACATTTCTACAATTCTGCCAACCTTCGCACTTGCGATAACTGTGGCACCGTCATGGACACCGATCCGAAGTATATCCGCAAGGATTGATTTTAGGAGCTATTTCCCGCTGATCCGCTATATCTTTTTCTAACCTTTCAGGATTAGAAAAAGGATGCCGCTGCCATCGGGGCTAGGGGTTTTGGGTTTTGGGTGTTGAGAAGAAGATGTTGAGAAGGTAAAAGATGAAAGGGTGAGAAGATAGGTATTGGGAGAAAGGTGAGCATTGTTCCATTTGTACACGTACCTGCGGCCGCTCCCATTTTCAAATCTTCAAATTGTTACATTTCCACATTGCTACATTGCCCCCGGCCGCTCCAATCTTCAAATCTTCAACTCTTCAAATTGCCACAAAACACTTACCTTTCTCCCTTCGGCGAAAAAACAATATCTTTGCGCCATCTTAAAAAAATCACTTAACAACCATATCAATGGCAACATTAACAGACAATTTTGGCATTCAGGAGGCATTGCGCCAACTTGGAGTCAAAGAAATTAACGACGGTACTTCAACTGGAACTGAAACATTTGCAAACGGTGAAATAATCGAAAGCTATTCTCCGGTCGACGGTCAACTGATCGCTAAAGTAAAAGCATCTTCAAAAGAAGATTATGAACGCGCGATGCAAAAAGCAACTGAAGCGTTCAAAACATTCCGCCTGATGCCCGCACCTCAACGCGGTGAAATCGTTCGTCAGTTTGGTGAAAAACTTCGCACGCATAAAGAAGCACTCGGAAAACTCGTTTCATACGAAATGGGAAAATCACTTCAAGAAGGTTACGGAGAAGTGCAGGAAATGATCGATATCTGCGATTTTGCCGTTGGACTTTCACGTCAGCTATACGGACTCACCATGCATTCTGAACGTCCCGGACACAGAATGTACGAGCAATATCATCCGCTTGGGGTAGTCGGAATAATCTCAGCTTTTAACTTTCCGGTAGCTGTTTGGTCGTGGAACACCGCTCTTGCCATGGTTTGTGGCGATGTTTGCATCTGGAAACCATCTGAGAAAACTCCGATCTGCGGAATCGCATGTCAGAACATTCTTGCCGAAGTTCTAAAAGAAAACAATCTTCCTGAAGGAATCTCTTGTCTGATTAACGGCGATTATAAAATTGGCGAATTAATGACGGCTGATACTCGTGTACCACTTGTTTCTGCGACCGGATCGACCAGAATGGGCAAAATTGTTGCGCAAGCGGTTGCAGGCCGACTCGGGAAATCGCTTCTCGAACTTGGCGGAAACAACGCAATTATCGTTACTCCGGATGCTGATATTAAAATGACTGTTATCGGTGCTGTTTTTGGCGCAGTCGGAACTGCCGGACAACGTTGTACGTCAACTCGCCGTCTGATCATTCATGAAAGCATTTATGACAAAGTAAAGGATGCAATCGTATCAGCTTACAAGCAACTTCGCATCGGAAATCCACTCGATCAAAATAACCACGTAGGTCCACTTATCGACAAGGACGCCGTTCGTATGTATAGCGAATCGCTTGACAAAGCAATTGCTGAAGGAGGAAAATACCTTGTTGAAGGTGGTGTTCTTTCAGGTGAAGGTTTTGAAAGCGGATGCTATGTTAAACCTGCGATCGTTGAAGTTTCAGAACAATATGATATCGTAAAACACGAAACTTTTGCACCAATTTTATACTTGCTAAAATATTCTGGCGAAGTCGACAATGCAATCGAAATCCAGAATGGAGTGGCACAAGGACTTTCTTCTGCCATTATGACCAACAATTTGCGTGAAGCTGAAAAATTCCTTTCTGTGGCAGGATCTGACTGCGGAATTGCGAATGTCAACATCGGAACATCCGGAGCTGAAATCGGTGGTGCGTTTGGTGGTGAGAAAGAAACCGGCGGAGGCCGCGAATCCGGATCAGATGCTTGGAAAATCTACATGCGTCGTCAAACAAATACGATCAACTATACAACAAGCCTTCCGCTTGCCCAAGGAATCAAATTCGACTTATAGTCGCAATCTCCTAAATATTGCAAAAGTCCCTTTAACGAGGGACTTTTTTTATTTAAAATCGGTATCCGACAATAAAACCGGCATTAAACTCGACCGCTATATTAAACTCGTCGTTGACTTCATCGCTAAAATTACGTCCGATATTTACAAACGGCCCGAAAACAAATTTGTCGTTGAGATTCCATTTGTATCCGCCACCGATGCCCAGGATAAAGCTGCTCATGTCGACCACCGGTGTGTCTTCAGATTTTTGATATTCGCCTGTTCTGAATTTAATCAATGGCGAAATTACCAATCCTGAAGCGTTTTCCAGCGAACTTGTATAGTAGTTATATGAAAGCTGAAAACTGTGTGTGTCAAAGTCTTTAACCGATCGGTTGATGCTAAAATTGTAAACATCGTTAATCATTATATCCGCACCAACAGATTGATGGCCATCGATGAAATATTCATAACCGAATTCGAATGAAGCAAAAATAATGGTGTTAGCGATGTTCCACTTAACTTCGTGCTGAGTTACTTCTTGGGCTGAAGCCGTGTAGGAAAATAACAACGCTGATGCGGCTGCGATTAGTTTCTTCATGTTTTAATTTTTAGCAAAGATATTGAACCGTAATCTAATTCCGACCCCTTTCATCAGGGTATAATTCCGGTAGCGGATCGCTTTGCCAATACTCTTTTGTATCGACATCCATTATCGAAAGCCGACCTTTGAACGCCGCACCTGTGTCAACATTCCAAACATTTGCCATTTGCAAAGGTGCACTTTTCCCCAATTTTGTAACCGGCGTGTGACCGATAAATATTTCGTGGTAATGTGTGAGTCTGCGTGGAAAATTCAGATCGCCCTTTTTGACGCTTTTATCCATCGCTGAAACCATTTCCCAAAGTGTTCTGTCCCAAAACATCAATCGCGGATAGAATTCGTGCAGAACACCATGCTGATTGGTAAATCCGGCGTGTACAAATAATCGGTTTTGCTCGTCGATGTGGTAGGTTTCGAGGAGTTCAAGAAACGAGATATGACGTTGTTTGTCGGTCTCGGTCAAACTCTTATAAGCCTTGATTGTTGCAAGACCGCCGTGTTCATGCCAAAGCACATTTTCTTTTCCTCTCAGCCATTCAGACAATAAGTCGTCGTGGTTGCCGCGAATATAAATGCAGTTGTGGCTTTTTTTAAGATCAATAAGGAAGTCGAGCACTTGCGGCGATTGACTCCAACCGTCCACATAATCGCCAAGAAAGATCAATTGATCGTCCTCTGAAACTTTCGCTCTTTCAAGAATTTGATGCAAGGCTTTTAGTCCGCCATGAACATCACCTATTACTAGTTTACGCTTCATTTTTTAAATATCGGAAACCCAAAGATGCGTAAAAAATTATTTAACATTTCGTGTATAAAAGCCGTATGCCTTAAAAACAGTGAAGATTAGCTTTAATCTATAACTAAACTAACGCAAATTATGAGAAATTATGGAAAGGCTAAAAGTTTTAATGATAGACGATCATCCGTCTCAAATAGAGGGCTACAAGTCAATACTTAGATGTGAAGAACCAGGAGTCGAAATTCAAACCACTGCATATTATTCATGCCAAACCGCATTTGCTGCTCTTAATACTTCAGATATTTATTTCGACGTTGTTTTCCTTGACCGAAATATGCCGCCATGTCCTGAATCCGGAATCAAAAGCGGCGAAGATCTGGGGATTTTCATAAAGAAAAGATGGCCGGATTGTCGGTTGGTAGTCATCACCTCGCACTGTGAAGCATTCATACTTTACAACATTCTCAAACGTCTCACGCCGCTCGGCCTTTTAGTAAAAAGCGATTTTGATCCTCAGGAATTACGGGATGCCTTTAAAAGATATATTTTAGGCGAAACCTATCACTCGATCACCGTTACCGATATCATCAAAAAAATATTATCGAAAGAAAGCTACCTCGACACGTTCAACCGCCAGATCATTCTCTGCTTATCACAAGGCATCAAAACAAAACACCTGCCGGTTCATCTCAATATGTCGCTTTCTGCGATTGAAAAACGAAAAGCACAAATCAAGGATTATCTGTGCATCGACAAAGGCAACGACGACGATATTGTAGCAGCGGCACGTCGACAGGGATATGTTTAACCAATTGCCTTCGCGCCGCATCTACTTTCAACCCAAATTTATCGTTTAACCAATTTTAGGTTTTGGTTTCCATGTTCACCAATTAGGGAAATAAGGTAAATTCCGCTTGACAGTGAACCAACATCTATTTTGTTAGTTACATTTTGATAAGTGGCAACCGTCTTCCCGGTCATGTCGTATATTTTGACGTCACCTGAAAAATTTGGCAAGTGGAAATCAGCTGTGGCCGGATTTGGATATGCATCAATTCGGGAAATCGCCACATTACTAGTTCCCAACGACATGGTGAGCATTAAATTATCAACCGTAAAGATTGAGCCAATACCCGAGGTAGAAAGCGGTACCACTTGCTTCCAGTTCTCGTTTTTATCCAACCGTGAACAGTCTAGCAACACTTCAATAGTATCAGGTATTTCGTTTGAAACGTAAGCAATCGGGCACGTAAATAATGAAAATTCAGCAGCTGCGTCTAAATTCAGCAATCCTGTTCCTACAATTTCTGGCTGACCGGTGGCCGGATTTACTTTGGTCAATTTAACGCTGACTGTTGCGTTGTCGAGCTCAATCTCATCAATACGAACCTGATTGTCGGTGTAGGTATAATGACCGGTTAGCGCCGCCGGCCGATAGTTTATCGGTGCAACTTGTTTTGCCATATCTTTATCATAGCTGTACCAAATCGAAAGTCGTAAGGCATAATTTCCATTTTGGGCCGGACTCGCAGCGCTATGATAGAAGTTGTAATTCTCACTACCTGCGATGCCATTGGTCCGGGTCCATCCAATTGGGCGATTACTTCCAATTTGATCCGTAATCGGCGATTCCCAGGTTTCAAAGTTTGCATTTTGCAATTGTGCCCGGCCATTTAGCTGAAGCAAAAGCGCGGATCCGAGTAGTAGTAATTTTTTCATGACGCAGAGTTTAAAAATTTGTTTTGTAAATGTATCTGCATCAATGTGATAAGCGATTATGAATTGCCGCGAATTACTTATAAATTTCAAGTAGCGAGGCCTGAAGTTCGGATGGGGTCAAGCCGGTGCGCGACTTTATAAATCCACTGAAGTTCGAATGACTGTCAAAATTCAGTTCAAACGCTACTTCCTTAAGCGACATTTCGCCAAGTAATAAAAGCCGACGAATCTCAATAATCAATTCCTCGTGAATCAACTCGAGCGCATTCTTTCCCAAAGTATTTTTACAAACTTGATTTAACTTTTCGGGCGTGCAATTCAGCAACGAACAATAATCTGAAACTTTTTTATACGTGCTGATATGTTGAGGTAAAAGCGATAAAAAACTGATAATGGTTTGCGGGCCGTGGACCAGGACATCATCGCCGTATTTTTCGGATAACGTAATAAGGATAATCTGCAGATAGCTGTATGCTTTGTAAATCGACAGTTTCGACAATTCGGCATCCAACAGCAATTCGTACATCCGCTCAACAAGGCTATGTAAATGCGTAAACTCGGATTCGGATAAATTAAAAACTGAATTTGGAAAATACAGTCGATAATGTTTTAGCGGAACAATAAACTCGAAGATATTCTTGCGAAATTGAATGATGATTCCTTCAGCTGAACATCGCTCCATCAAATGAATCTGACCCGGATAAATCGTAAAAATCTGACCGCTTTTCATGTCATACGACGTAAAATCAATCCGCTGCCGGCCATGGCCTGAGGTTACAAAAATCAGTTCGAAGTAGTCATGCCGATGTGGTCGCTGAAAATCGTACGGATTCTGATAATCCAACTTTTCGATGTTCAGCAACTTGTTCGGGTGTGGCAACGACACCGGCAAAATATGTTTTGAAGGCAAATCCATTGATGCGAAAATACAAAGTTTTAGTAACTGACCTTCATCGCGTTACATTCAATTCAAATCTTTAACAGCATTTACGGTAAAACCGTTTTGACTCAGCTTTGTCTAATCGTAATTTCAAAGCATACTATATCCGCCATGAAAACCATCTATTATATCGCCACACTAATGGCCTCAACTTGCGCATCAGCCAATTTTGACGACAATCCCAGCAAGATATTTATTGAACTTGCCGGCGAAATCCGATTGATAGTGCTCGATTATAAATCCTGCATCGCTGAGAGCGAGATGGAAATTGCCAAAATAAACTGCGGTCTCAGGAACTCGCATGATGCAGTCGAAAAAGTCGATCTCTTAATTAAAAAAGACAGTATCCGCGATGCCATGCAACTGCTGCAAATTGAAACCGATACCGAAATTTCAAAAGTCAGGTATATAAAAGGATTACAAATCATTAAAATCCTCTACGAAAAAGTGCTCAGTCTGGATCATCATTTCGCATCGGTTCGGACACTGAATGAAATCAATAAACTTTCGAATCCAAACCAATATCCCGAATACAATAAACTGCGGGAGATCATCGCCAAGAAACGCGAGAAAAAAGGCGGGTTTGATCTTTCTACCATTTTATCCGGAAATACGATTGTTTCGATTGTCCAAACCATTTCAACGCTAGTCGACGCCGGCATGACGCGTCAAGAAAAGGAAACGCAACTCGCGGAAGTCGAATGTATCCTTGATTTTACCCTGCGAATGCAAAATGATCTCAACACCATTTATTTTGAAACCGCCTTTTTGCACACCAGCAACGATAAAATAAAACAAGATATTGAAGTGCTGTTTAAGGAATATACCAAACCGATCGGCTACACGCAAACGCTCGACAATTGCCGAACCGACGACGATTGGGAAACGGTAAAATCAAAAATGGATGAATACATCACAACAATGAAAGCCGCAACCGGAGCGCCACAATATAAAATGCAGGTCAACTTCGATTTTCCAATCGACCGACTGCTGCTCTTTATCACGCAGTATAATTCGTTTATCGATCAAGGCGGAAAGTTTTATGAGAAGTTCAAAATCATTCTCAACAGTTATGAAAACAGCGTTCAATGCGAATCAAAGCTGCCAACCGAATTCATAAAACTCAAAACCGATATCGATCTTGCCATCAGTAAATTCAATGTTGCCTACAAACCCGTTGAGGTAAACGGCACAAAAATGAAAGAAGTCCTTTATGGCCTGAACGAATTTGAATAAACGTTAACCTTAAAGGCGGAAAAACCGCATCGCTTCATGCTATCACAAACGTAATTTTACAATATCAAAACAGAAAAACTTAAACCATTATAACGCCACGACAACTTCATCACTTCAAAGGAAAACATGGAATAGGGGCCATTCTTTTCAAAGTTATCAGGAATAGTTTTGGGTTAAGTAAGACGGCGGCTGAAAAGCCGCCGTTCTTTTATGCAGAAACATCGTATTTCATCTTTCGCAAGATCCGCATCGCTTCCTTAAACGAAACATAAACCTGACGATCGAAATTTTTAAGCAGCGGTTTTGCATCGGCGAGTTTTTGCTTGGCATCCTCAAATCCGTTCAAATAACAAATCATCATTGTCGACGGTAAATTCGCCATATCCCGGCTCTCACGCTCGGTCAGCTGAATCTCTTTTGCCAATTTGTCAAGCATCGAAAGCATGTGATTGTAAATATGAAACAACATTTTCCGATTATACATCGGCGGCTGAAACAACATCTCCCGATAAATCTTATAATAGCCGTTTTCCCGAAAACTAATTGTCAGCTTCTCAAGCGGATAGTAACTTGTCTTGTCATTTAAACCCAACGGAAGATATTCAATTATCGTAAAACTATCATCGTCAAACGTAATAATCACCTCGTCGAGCGCCGAGTAAAACAGTTTCACCTGCTCGTTTATCAGCTCAATATCAACACGCGACAAATAAACGTGATCGCGAACCCTTTTCGGAACGCCCGCCCAACAAATTACGAACAACTCCTTAAAAACCTTGTACTTCGGGTTCATGTCTTTATGACGGTTGTTCAAAAAATCAACCACGCCGTCAAGCGTGTCGGCAATGCTATTTCGGGACGAATTCTCAATCGACAGTACCGTTTCCATGTTTTGCGTGGTAAGCAAACGTGTCACTTCCGACACATCGTCAACCGGAATCGTATTGCTTCCCCGGCGTACAAAAATCGTATTGGCCGATATCACATGAATCCCTTTTTTAAAATAAGACAAACCGCTCGAAGGGTTAATGGTCACCAAACCAACCACTTTATCTTTTGGCAAATGCGGAAACGGCACATTCTCATACTGGATTTTCGGCGGATTCTCCAAATAGGCGTTCACCAAATTCTGTATGCGGCTGTCATCAAAGAAGTCATCACCCAAAATCTCATTATCCTGATCCTCAACACCAACAACTATGTAAGAATTATTCCCCGGATTTGAGTTCGAAAGCGCACAAATATGTTTTAAAAATTTCGCTTTTCCCTCGCGTGAATGCAGGTTCAACTGACGCTTTTTGTCATAAAAACTGCTCTCATCATTGTGAGCCAACAAATTCTTAACAAGAAGCCGCTTATTGATCATTTTCTAAGTTTTAGAAGCTATTCCCGCTGTCCGCTTTATCTTTTTTTGCCTTAAAAATTTTAGATAATCAAACTCACCCGATGGCAAAAAAAGGATGCCGCTTCCCATCGGGGCTAGGGCGTGGTCGTTCTGTTTCGGTTCACAATTGTCGATGAAGCCTGATCGGTGCTCATAACCATCAAATCGGCGATGTTCACATGATACGGGCGAGTCACAACAAACAAAATAATATCGGCAATGTCCTCCGACATCAGCGGTTGAAATCCCTGGTAAACGGTTTTCGCGCGTTCTTTATCGCCTTTAAACCGGATTTCCGAAAACTCGGTCGCAACCATTCCGGGATGAATCGCACCCACTTTTATTCCATAGGGATTCAAATCCAATCGCATGCCTTCAGTTATCGCGTCAACTGCGTGCTTGCTCGCACAATATACATTTCCTTTTGGATAAACTTCTTTTGCCGCCGTCGATCCGATATTAATGATGTGACCCGATTTTCGTTTAGTCATGCCATCAATTACCGCATGCGAAACATACAAAAGTCCTTTCACATTGATATCGATCATCGCATCCCAATCCGCAAGGTCGCCGGTTTCAATCGGGTCGAGGCCGTGTGCGTTTCCGGCATTGTTGATCAGCACATCAATGTCGCAACCAATTGATTTTATCTTCTGCGCCACATCTTCTTTGTCGCGGACATCGAATTGAAGCGTTTGAACTTCGGTAAATTTTTCCAATTCGGTAGCAAGAGCCAACAATCGATCAGCGCGTCTTCCGCAAATGACCACGCGAAATCCGTTTTTTGCCAATGTTTTTGCCGTTGCCATTCCAATGCCGCTTGTTGCGCCTGTTATTAATGCTGTTTTCATAATTAGGGTACTTTTTCACCGCGACTTTCTACCCAAAGGGCAAACCAGTCTTCGTTGTCTAAGGTGATTTCTGTTGATTTAATTAGTTGGGTTATCCGTTCCGAATTTGCAGTTCCGAAAACCGGTAAAATTCCGGCCGGATGTTTTAAGATCCATGCGAGTAAAAGTACATCCGGACTGGCGTCATACTTTGCCATTAACCGTACGAGAAGTTCTTTGATCCTGACCGTTTGTTCGTTTTCAATTCTAAAAACATCGCCGAGCGGGTTCCATGCCATGGGTCGGATTTGATTTAAAATCATGTGATCGAGATGGCCGTTTGTCAACGCGTCGTGTTGCGTCACTGAAAACTGGATCTGGTTGTATTCGATCTTTGTTTTTGAGGCGATGAGATCGGTTTGGGTCGGTGTAAAATTCGACACGCCAAACTGTTTGATTTTACCGGAGGTTTTTAGTTTGTCGATAGCAGCTGCAATTTCATCGGTTTGCATCAGCGGGCTCGGTCGATGAAGCAACAACAGATCAAGGTAATCGGTTTGGAGATTTTCAAGCGACTTCTCAACCGACCAGATGATGTATTCTTTTGAATAGTCGTAATGTTTGAAAGCAATATCACGATTTCCGCCTGGGTATAAAATGCCGCATTTTGTGATAAACTGAACACTTCGCCGGGAAATACCCGATTTTTTAAATGCACTTCCGAATGCCGCTTCAGTGGTGTAGCCGCCATAAATATCAGCGTGGTCGAAAGTAGTGATGCCAACGTCGGCACATGTTTTTATAAGCGTTGCCATTTGATCTTGGTCGAGATTTTTGCCCCACGAACCCCAAGTCATTGTTCCGGCGATAAGTTGAGAGAAGTTCATTGATTTTTTCTTACCCGGCTAATTTAAACATTTGATGGTTTGAAAAATGTGGAAATGAAGCAATGAAGCAATTTGAAGATTTAAAGATTTGAAAGTGGAGCGGAGGGAGTAATGTAGCAATGCAACAATGCCCACCTTTCTGCAACCTAACACCCAATACCCAACACCCACCCCTAGCCCCGATGGGAAGCGGCATCCTTTTTTTGCGAATCGGCAGGTGCGTTTTGGCTGAAAAAGCTCAGGCAAAAAAAGATAAAGCGGACAGCGGGAAAATGCTTCAAATCAATAATCGCAAGATTCGCATTTTTGTAATTCAGAAGAGTATCTATACGCTGCGTTAAACTATCATAAAAATTAGCAAAACGGTCCGAAATCAGTTGGAAAATTTGGTATTTTAACCAATAATTAACAACAAAGGTTTAAAAAAATTTTCAATTTGCACCCGCTATTAAAACATCACTATTTACTATGGAAGACACTGCCGCAGCTTTAGACATTCGCGCGATAAATGAGAAGATTGAAAGGGAGAGTGCGTTTATCGACCTTTTGATGATGGAGATGAATAAAGTGATCGTAGGGCAGAAGCACATGACCGAAAGGTTGCTAATCGGGCTTTTGGGACAAGGGCATATTTTGCTTGAAGGGGTTCCCGGATTGGCGAAAACTTTGGCGATTAACACACTCTCGCAAGCCGTTCACGGGTCGTTCAGCCGAATTCAGTTTACACCTGATTTGCTTCCTGCAGATGTTGTGGGAACGATGATTTACAATATTAAGCAAAACGAATTCTCGATAAAAAAAGGACCGATCTTCGCCAATTTCGTATTGGCTGATGAGATTAACCGTGCGCCGGCAAAAGTGCAATCGGCGTTGCTTGAGGCGATGCAGGAAAAGCAAGTTACCATTGGCGACACAACCTTTAAACTCGACCGCCCGTTTTTGGTGCTTGCCACTCAGAATCCGATTGAGCAGGAAGGAACTTATCCGTTGCCTGAAGCTCAAGTCGACCGTTTTATGTTGAAAACCGTAATCGATTACCCGAAAATGGACGAGGAGCGATTGGTGATTCGTCAAAATCTTCGTGGGTCGTATGAGAAAGTGAACCAAGTGGTATCGACTGAGCAGATTTTACGCGCTCAGGAAGTTGTACGCGAGGTTTACATGGATGAGAAAATCGAAAAGTATATTCTCGATATAATTTTTGCAACGCGTTTTCCTGAGAAGTATAAACTTGAAAGTTTAAAACCGCTGATTTCGTTTGGTGCGTCGCCACGGGGAAGCATCAATCTGGCGACTGCCGCAAAATGTTACGCGTTTATCAAGCGCCGCGGATATGTGATTCCGGAGGATGTTCGCGCGGTGGTTCACGATGTGCTTCGTCACCGTATCGGTGTGACTTATGAGGCTGAAGCTGAAAACATCACCTCTGTCGAGATCATCAACAGGATCGTCAACGAAGTCGAAGTGCCATAGGTTATAGCAAATTAGATTTATTAATCAGCTTGCGATAATCAAAACCAAAATGGATACAAAAGAACTGCTTAAGAAAGTCCGCAAGATCGAGATCAAGACCAGGCGGTTAAGCGACCACATTTTTTCCGGAGAATACCATACTTCTTTTAAAGGCCGTGGGATGACCTTTAGTGAGGTGCGTCAATATCAGTTTGGTGATGATGTGCGTGCCATTGATTGGAATGTGACGGCAAAATACAACGAGCCTTATGTGAAAGTTTTCGAGGAAGAACGTGAGCTGACAATGATGCTGATGGCCGATGTTAGCGGATCTGAAAGCTTTGGAACCAAGAACGCATTTAAACGGGATATTGTAACTGAAATTGCCGCGACATTGGCTTTTTCGGCGACACAAAACAATGACAAAATCGGTTTGATTCTTTTTTCAGACCAAATTGAACTTTATATTCCGCCTAAAAAAGGCAAATCGCATGTGCTTAGGATTATTCGTGAACTGATCGAGTTTAAGGCTAAAAGTTCGCGGACAGATGTTTCTCAGGCGCTGAAATTTTTGTCGAGCGTGATGAAAAAGAAAGCAATCGTTTTTATGATATCTGACTTTTTTGCTCATCGCGATTATGAACAGACTTTAAAAATTGCATCGAAAAAGCACGACATTACCGGAATTCGGGTTTATGATCCGCGGGAAGTTTCGATGCCAAATCTGGGAATTGTTCACATGGTCGATGCCGAAACCGGAGAGGCGATGCTTGTCGACACCGGATCAAAAGCGGTTAGAGTGAGCTACGAAAAACATTATCAGGAAACGGTTGGCTATTTTACTGAAACCTTTCGCAAATGCGGATCAGGAATCGTTAACACCCGGGTTGATGAGAGTTATGTCACCAAACTGCTGGGTTACTTTAAATCGCGTTAAATGAAGAAAATGAGGTTGCACGTATTTCTATTGATGCTTTTCTCGCTGGCAATGTCGGCGCAGGAGAAACGCGTCATCACTGAAATTGATACAACGCGAAATCTCCTCGGCGCACAATTTAACCTTACGCTAAAAGCCAGGGTCGACACTGCCGTGCGAGTTGTTTTTCCCGGCGGACAACAATTCGGTTTGCTTGAGATTTTACAAGTTTACCCAACGGATACGATTCGCGATGGCGCAACCATGCAATTGATCCAAAAATACGGTTTGACGCAATTTGACTCGGGTCGGTATGTGATTCCGCGTTTACCGGTTCAAATTGGAGCAGCGCAATTTTTGTCGGATAGTATTTCTGTTGAGGTAATGCCGGTGAAAGTTGACACACTTCGGCAAAAGATGTACGATATCAAGGATGTAGTCGCCGCAAACGAAGGTTCATCGAAATGGTGGATCTATCTTCTGATCCTGATTGCACTTGCCGCTGCTGCGTTTTTTGGCTATAGATTTTGGCAGAAACGCAACGTTCAGAAAGTTGCAGATCCGGTATTTAAAACGCCAATTGAAAAAGCAACCGTTTTGCTACAGCAACTTGAGCAGAAAGGGCTTTGGCAGCGTGGTGAAGTTAAAAATTATTATAGTGAACTGACCGACATTGCACGAAATTACATCGAAGAAGCGATACATATTCCAGCGATGGAAAGCACGACATCCGAACTTATCGTGGCGTTGCGAATGGCAGCTGCAAAGAAGAATATGGCGCTTTCAGCTGAAACTGTCGCCAACCTTGAAAGTGTTTTAAAACACGCCGATTTGGTGAAATTTGCCAAGTCGCGACCGGCCGAATTTGAGATTGCCGAAGATCGTGCGAAACTCGAAAAATCAATAATCACTTTAGACAAGTCGATTCCGGAGGAAGTTGTAGACGATTCTGCTGAACGGACTGAACTTTTAAGACAACAAATGCTCAAAAAGCAGAAGCGACGTAAAATAATGATTGCGGCGGGATCTGTCGTAGGATTGTTGTTTTTAATTGCCATTTTCTTTACGATTACAAAAGGATTTTATTATGTTACTGATAATGTTTTCGGCAATCCGACCAAAGAATTATTGGAAGGCGAGTGGATTACGAGTCAATATGGAAATCCGAGTGTTCATATCGAAACTCCTGAGGTTTTGCTGAGAACTGATGCTGAGAAATATCTGCCAAAGGAATCACTGGCGGTGTTGAAAGAATTTCAGATGTTTACTTTCGGCGGAATGAACATGGAGCTTTTCGTTCAGGTTTCAACTAATAAATTTAAGGAGCCGCGGGAAGTCGACTTGGCGCTGGTTGTTGAAGGAAGCATTAAGGATTGGGAGGCTCAGGGCGCACATTCCATTATCGTAAAACAGGAGGAATTTGATACAAATCAGGGAATAACTGGTGTAAAAGCATACGGAACCATGCAAATTTTGGATAAGGAAAGTAACCGAAGTCAGAAGGTTTATTACGAAATGCTGTTTTTCAAACAAGACCAGGGATTGCAGCAAATTGTAGTCGCTCATGTTGAAGGCGACAGATACGGACCTGAGATTTTGCGCCGGATTATTAGTTCGGTTGAACTTAAACAACTGACGCAATGATGACGAACGTAACTTTTATGAACCCGGAATTTTTCTGGTTGTTTCTGTTGTTATTGCCGGCAATTGCCTGGTATGTCATCAAGCGAAAGGAGCAAACAGCATCTGTGAAGGTGAGTTCAATCAGCGGATTTAAATACAAGAAATCGTTTGTTTCAAAGTTATATCCGATGCTATTTGTGCTGCGAATCATCGCGCTTAGCTTAATTCTAGTTGCAATGGCGCGACCTCGTACGGTGAATGTCAGCAATAAGACTAAAACCACAAAAGGAATTGATATCGTAATGGCTATCGACGTTTCAAGTTCGATGTTGGCACGCGATTTCAAGCCGAATAGAATGGTTGCGTTGCAAAAAGTTGCGACAGATTTTGTTGAAGGTCGGCCTAATGATCGCATCGGACTGGTTTTCTACGCCGGTGAAGCCTACACAAAAACGCCGGTTACAAGTGATAAAGCCATTATCATTTCCTCGTTGCGCGATGTGAAATACGATGCTACAATTCAGGATGGAACCGCAATCGGTATGGGATTGGCAACTGCGGTCAACCGGTTGAAAGACAGTCAGGCAAAAAGTAAAGTGATCATTTTACTTACCGATGGGGTCAACAATTCAGGTACAATCGAGCCCGAAACTGCGGCCGACATTGCCAAAGAATACGGAATAAAAGTTTACACCATCGGAATCGGAACTAACGGAATGGCCGATTTTCCATATGCGCTTGCACCGAACGGCGATTTTATTTTCCGGAAAATGCAGGTCGAGATCGATCAGCAATTAATGCGTAACATCGCGGCAAAAACCGACGGAAAGTATTTTAGGGCAACAAGCAACACGAAACTGGCGTCTATTTACGACGAAATCAATAAGCTCGAGACAACCGAAATTGAAGAGTTGCGGTATTATGATTACGATGAGAAATATCGGCCACTTTTATGGATTGCGGGTGTGATTCTTTTGGTTGAAATCGGAATGCGAAACACAATTTTCAGAAGTTTTATATAATGTTTGAATTAGAGGAAAGAACATATTTGTATTTGTTGATTCTACTGCCAATATTGGTGGTGATTTTCCTTTATAACTTGTATTGGAAACGCAGGAAGCAACGCGAGTTCGGCGATTCGGAATTAGTGTCCAAGTTGAGTCCGGACCGTTCTGTTTTCAAACATTCGGTCAAATTTGCAATTGTTCTTTTGGCACTGGCGGGTTTGATCATCGCTTTAGTCAATCCGCGAATCGGAACTAAAATGGAAACCGTCAAGCGCGAAGGAATCGATATCATTTTTGCCATTGACGTTTCTAAAAGTATGCTCGCTGAAGATGTTGCACCAAGCCGACTCGAAAAGAGCAAGCAAATTACCTCGCAGATCATCAATCAATTGGGAGCCGACCGAATCGGGATTGTGGCTTATGCCGGAAGTGCTTTTCCGGTGTTGCCGATTACGACTGATTATAGTGTCGCGAAAATGTTTTTGCAAGGAATGAATCCGGGTATGGTTTCATCTCAGGGGACATCGCTAAACGACGCGATCGATATGGCGGTTGAAATGTTCGGAAAGGACAAAAGTACAAGTAAGCTGTTGATCATGATTTCAGATGGCGAAGATCATTCTGCCGGTGCAGACGATGCTGCTGCTGAAGCTCGAAAAGCCGGATTGAAAATTATAACCATCGGCGTTGGTACGGAACGCGGCGGACCAATCCCGCTTCGGCAAAATGGCGTCGTACAAACTTTTCAACGGGACAACAACAATGAAGTCGTAATATCGAAGCTAAACCGGGCAACGTTAGAGGAAATCGCCAAAAATTCCGGTGGCGGTTTTATCGACGGAACTAGCACGGCGGCCGTGGTTACTTACGTGAATAAAGCTATGGGCAACATTGAGAAAAACGAATTTGAAAGCATGGAAATGACCGACTTTGAGTCGCAGTTTCAATGGTTTATCGCATTATCTTTCGTATTGTTGCTCATAGATATTTTCCTTTTGGAACGAAAAACAGCGTGGTTGAAGAAGTTGAACTTATTTAACGAAAAGCAATGATGAAGAGGATTTTATGTTTGATGATGATATTTTGCTCGCTATCGATCTTTGCTCAAAAGAAAGATGTAGCGTTAGCAAGAGGAAATGACAATTATAAAAGCGAGAAATTCAATGAAGCCGAAGCGTCGTTCAGGGTTTCGCAATCGAGAATGCCTAAGAAGGCAACCTCGTCGTATAATCTAGGGAACGCGATTTATAAACAAAATCAAATCGCAGAATCAAAAGAATTTTATGCTCGTGCGGCCAAAAACGCGCAGACACGGCCTCAAAAACACTATGCTTATCACAACCTTGGCAATGTTCTGATGAAAGAAAAGAATTATCAAGGTGCGGTTGAAGCCTATAAAAATGCATTGCGAAATAATCCTGCCGATGAAGAAACGCGTTACAATTACGCTTTGGCGAAGGAACATTTGAAGAACAATCCGCCCGAAGGTGGTGACGATGACAAAAAGGACAAGGACAAAAAAGATCAAGACAAGAAAGATCAGGAAAATAAGGATAAAAACGATCAGGATAAGAAGGATCAGAATAAAAAAGACGGCGATAAAGAGAAGGACAACAACGGAAACAATCAGCCGAAAGAACAACCACAACCAAAGCCACAGCCTCAGCCGAGCGGGATACCGAAAGAGCGACTCGAAAACTTGCTCGATGCGGTAAACAACCAAGAGCAAAAGGTTCAACAGAAAGTCAACGCTCAAAAAGTTAAAGGGAAACCGGTTAAAACAGATAAAGATTGGTAGGAGCCAAAAAAATAATGAAACGTTTTATAATCATATTGCTTTTTGCTTGTCAGGGAATGCTGGGGCAGGTTCAGTTCGAAGCTAAAGTCAGCAAGCAAACGCTCGCCTTGAATGAGCGGTTACGCGTTGATTTTGCGATGAATGCCGATGGCGATAATTTCACTCCGCCGTCGTTTGAAGGCTTTAAGGTGATCGCCGGACCGAGTCAGCAGGTCAGTCAGTCGTGGATAAACGGCCGAAGCACCTTCCAAAAAATATATTCGTATTATTTACTGCCAACACAACGCGGAAGCCTTACCATTAAACAGGCATCGATCGAAATTGACGGTCAGGTTTATAAAACCGCACCGGTAAAAGTTAATGTAACAGCCGCCGTTGAGCAACCTCGGGATCCAAACGACACATCGATTCGCGCCGGCGATGCGCTTCATTTAGTTGCGGATGTTTCGAAGACAAATCCGTATATCAATGAACCAATCACAGTGGTTTATAAATTGTATTTCAGTTATAATATCGGAATTACGAACTGGCGTGAATTGGACAAGCCGAAGTACGTCGATTTTTGGAGTCAGAACATTGACATCAAGCAGCTTCAGGTGGAGGACGGCATGTATCAGGGTGAAAAGTATCGGATGGTCGTTTTGAAAAAAACGGTGCTTTATCCGCAAAAGTCCGGATCACTTGAGATTGAACCGCTGTCGCTCGATATCGACGTCGAATTGCCGTCTAACAAACGAACCATTTTTGGTCAGATGGTGACGGTGCAGGATCACAAGCGAGTGTCGGCCGGAGCCAGAAAAATAAATGTCAAGCCCCTTCCTGAAAACGGGAAGCCTGTCGATTTTTCGGGCGCTGTTGGTAAATTTGACTTTAAAGTGACTCCATCCAAAACAACGCTTAAAAACGGCGAATCGCTTGAACTTCGGGTAGCGGTCAGCGGACGAGGAAATCTGAAATTATTTACGTTGCCAAAACCGGTTGTCCCACCAGCACTCGAAATGTATGATGCGGTTCACAAAGAGAATGTAAGTACGCCGCTGACCGGAATGACGGGTAGCATCAGCGACAGTTACACAATTATACCGCAATTTCAAGGCAAGTATCCGATCAAACCCATGACCTTCAGCTATTTTGATCCATCATCAGGAAGGTATCAAACCATCACATCTGATGAGATTATGCTCAATGTTTTGGATGGTCCTGCGCAAGCCAATAATGCGGTTTCAGCCGGAACGCCATCATCAAAAGTTCAAGTATCGGCAAGCGATCAGTTTAAATTTATCGAGCTCGACACAAATCTGGCATCCATCGAAAAAGAGCGCTTCTTTGGTTCGACTTTATTCTATTCGCTTTTGGTGTTGCCTTTCGCATGCATACCGATATTAATTCTATTGCGTCGTCGCAAGGAAGCTCTTGAAAACGATGTTGAAGGTAATAAGACCCGAACTTCAAACCGATTGGCGCGAAAATATCTTGCCGATGCCAAGAAAGAAGTTGGAAATAAGGATCAATTCTATGTTGCACTTGAGAAAGCACTTCACAACTTTTTGAAGGCGAAACTAAAAATTGAAACTTCAGAGATGAGCAAGGATAAAATCCGCGAAATTCTTTCAGCACGAAATGCGTCGCCGGACGCCATCAGTTCGTTTATTTCACTCATGGAAAGTTGTGATCTTGCGAGATACGCGCCATCGTCTGACGCCACCATTCAACTCGATTACGAAAAAGCAGTAAGGACCATCTCCGAACTCGAAAAACAAATTTGATGAAACAGTTATTAAACATATTCATATTGCTGGTTTCGTTTTCGGTATTTGCTGAAACGCCGGCGGAAAATGATTTTGCAAAAGCTAACGAACTTTACAAGCAGGAAAAATATTCAGATGCCGTGGCTCAGTATGAAGCGATTTTGGCTAAGCATAAACAGCATTCCTGCGATTTGTACTACAATCTCGGGAATGCGTATTATAAGCTCAATAAAATAGGTCCGGCAGTTTACAACTACGAAAAAGCGCTGATGCTTGATCCGGGCAACAAGGCGGTATTGAATAATCTCAAATTCGCGCATAACATGATGATCGACGAAGTTAAAGAGGTTCCAACGACGGGATTTTCGTCGATTGTTCATCAAATGACCGGTCAGTTGCTGACAGATACCTGGGCGAAAATGGCGGTTGCCGGTGCTTTTTTATTTCTTGCCGCGTTTGCAGGATATTACTTCGCAGTACAAACTTCGCAGAAAAGATTGTTTTTTGGTGCGATGATCATTTTACTTCTGGCAATCGTCGTGTTTATTGGCGCAGCGATATTTGAGGCCGATTACCAAAAGTCGCAACAGCCGGCAATCGTCTTTGCATCGATCGCATCTGTAAAAGGCGAACCCAAAGAGAATGCTTCAGATGCCGCGACCATCCACGAAGGAACAAAAGTTTATGTCATTGACGAGCTCGATGGTTGGAAACGCGTAATGCTTCCTGACGGCAGTGATGGCTGGATCACGGCTGAATCGGTGAGAGTACTGAAATAATCGGATTTGAATTCGGATGTAAACTCGCTGATTGACGGAAATAGTAGCGGAGCGAGTTTCAAAATCGGGTGATACAATATTGAACTTTCGAGATCTTTATCTTCGACCATGCTTGCCTTCGAATTCAATTTGAAAAAGACATTAAGCACAACGCTTAGTATCAATGCCATTTTCAACAATCCGAAGCCCGCGCCCAACAATTTGTTGAAAATCCCCAGGCCAACTGCTGAAAACGCTTTGGTAAATACTTTTGCAAGCAATATTATTCCGATCACAGCTATGATAAAAGTCAGGACAAAAGCCGTAAGTCGGATGGTTGTTGGATTCCACTGAAACGAATCGGAGATAATTTTAGTGGCAAAACCCGAAAATTTAATGGCGATAAAAATGCCCAGAAGGAGTGACGCTGTGGAGGCGAGTTCAACCAGAAAGCCATTCCATAGTCCGCGGATCAAACCATATACTAATACCAAAGCCAAAATCAGATCAAGGAATTGCACGCTGCTGTAATTTTTTATTATTTACTTTTGCAAACTTAGCGCAATGATACGGAAATTGTAAAGATTTAAAGATTTAGCTTCGCTCCGTGATTACTTCTGATGGAGATTTTGATTGCAGAATTGTGGTCGCTTCGGATGAAGATTGTAAATTAATTAGTTTAAACAAAATGTCAAGAGATATACAATTAAAAGAGCGCTGGGAAAAGCTCGTCGATATACTTTCGAACCAATTTTCTCAGGGCGAGGATCTTGATCTTGATGCTATTATTTATTTAATCGGCGTTCAGGAACTGGGGAAGATCCACAACAAATATAAAAAAGACGAAAAGCTCAATTTAATGCACATTGCCATTTGCAGGTTGCTTGAGCCTTATGGGTATTACGAATTCGACTTTGTTGATAAAGACGGCTGGCCTCATTACCGCGTCAAGGAAGAACTACCACCACTTAAAGCCGGCGAACAATCGGTTTTAATGAAAGAAGCCATTGTCAATTATTTTCTTGAAAAGGAATTAATCGACTAAATTACGGCTAAATAAAATTGTAAATTTGCATTTGCTATTTAGAAGAAATGACAGACAAGATCAGAGAATACATCCGCGAAGCCGAAGCATTTGACACCCGTGACAAAGATGCGCTTGAGGCATTTAGAATAAAGTTTTTAGGTAAAAAAGGTTTGCTTAACGATTTCTTTGCCGAGTTCAAGAACGTTCCGAACGAACGTAAAAAAGAATTTGGCCAGGTGATCAACGAACTTAAGAATACCGCTGAAAACAAGGTGAAGACCATTCAGGAAATTCTCGAAAACAGTGAGGAACAAAAGGGGATTTACGGCGATTTGACCCGTCCGGCTGAACCGATGAAAGTAGGAAGCCGTCATCCGATATCGATCGTTAAAAACCAAATTGTCGATATTTTTTCAACCATTGGATTCAACGTTTCTGAAGGTCCGGAAATCGAAGACGACTGGCATAACTTTACCGCATTGAACCTTCCGGAATATCATCCGGCGCGCGACATGCAAGACACGTTTTTTATTCAAACCAATCCCGATGTGCTTCTTAGAACGCACACCTCGTCGGTTCAGGTTAGATATATGGAAAATACAAAACCGCCGATCCGGACCATTTCGCCGGGTCGCGTGTTTAGAAACGAAGCGGTTTCTTCGCGTTCGCACTGTATTTTTCACCAGGTTGAGGGATTGTACATCGACAAGGATGTTTCGTTTGCCGATTTAAAGCAAACCTTATTGTATTTCACCAAAGAAATGTTCGGAAAGTCGAAGATCAGACTTCGTCCGTCGTATTTCCCGTTTACGGAGCCAAGTGCGGAAGTCGACATTTACTGGGGATTAAAAACCGAAACCGATTACCGCATCACTAAAGGAACCGGATGGCTTGAAATCATGGGATGCGGAATGGTAGATCCCAACGTATTGAAAAACTGCAACATCAATCCGGATGAATACAACGGTTTTGCTTTCGGAATGGGAATCGAGCGCATTGCGATGCTACTGTATCAAATCAGCGATATCCGAATGTTTTATGAAAATGACGTCAGGTTTATCGAACAGTTCAAATCATCGATATAACCGACCAAGCCCTAGCCCTGATTGCGGCAAACTGCTTTTTTGCCATCGGGTTTTTTGAAATGTAAGAAATAGTTCAGGCAAAAAAGAGTGGAGCCAAAAGCAGGTTCAAGCTCCTGATAAAAATTATGAGAAAGGACATCGAAATTCCGGAAGTTGAAAACGTTTTTATGGCCGCCGTTCAGGAATGGAGCGACGATTTTATGGCGAATGTTTGGGTTGTTTACCTGGTAAATGACAGCGATTTCAGGCTTGATGGCGTAATGGCGGTGTCGAAAGCTTTTGGAACGATTGATGGCGAAATGAGAAAAACCTCACTTTTACGTCATGCGTTTCAGGAAATTCAGCCGGTAACCGCTGTTAAAGTCGAAATGATCGAAGACAGTGTTTTGGCGCTCAACAACGAATTTATGGTAACTTTCTTCATCGATAACAAACTGTACGACCGAAAGTACATTTTTAAGGCAAATTCATTTACAGCTGAAAATATTGAGGAAGTGCCGCTGCTTTTTAAAGACGGAATCCTGATCCGTTAATCAAATCCGTTCTTGTCACCCACTTCTTTTCCGGAAAATTTTATCGTTCTCGAAAGCGATCTTAACGACATTTAATCGAGTTTATCAGTCAGCTTCTTAAACACCTTTTTGGCGTCTTTTCCCTGATACAAAATCGCGTAAACCGCATCGATAATCGGAGTTTTGGCCTCGTGCTTTAAGTTGAGTTCGTACGCGCTTTTTGCCGCATAATACCCTTCAGCAACCATGCTCATTTCCATCATCGCGCTTTTAACCGTGTAGCCTTTTCCAATCATGTTTCCGAACATCCGGTTGCGCGAAAATATACTGTAACCGGTCACCAAAAGATCGCCCAAATAAGCCGAATCGTTGATGTTTCGCTTCATCCGGTGAACTTTTTTGATGAACTTCTTCATTTCGCGAATCCCGTTGCTCATTAAAACCGACTGGAAGTTATCGCCATAACCCAAACCGTGCGCAATTCCCGCCGCAATCGCGTAAATGTTTTTGAGCATCGCCGCATATTCGGTTCCGATAATGTCGTCAGTAATCTTGGTTTTGATGAAATTTCCCGATAAATGATCGGCCATTATTTGCGCTTTTGCCTCGTCGCCACACGCAATTGTCAGGTAAGAAAGGCGTTCGAGTGCAACTTCTTCGGCGTGACACGGACCGGTAATCACACCGATGTTTTCATACTGAATGCCGTAAGTTTCATGAAAGTGTTCTCCTACAATCAGACTTGTCTCAGGAACGATTCCCTTGATGGCTGAGAAAATGACTTTGTTTTCAAGGCTGACGTTGAGTTTTGTCAATTCAGCGCCAAGAAAGGCTGACGGAATGGCAAAAATTATATAATCGGCTGCCGAAACAGCTTCATTGATATCGCTGGTTAAATTGAGTTGCTCGATGTGAAATTCAACCGAACTCAAGTAATTCGGGTTGTGTTGATGCTCGCGAATATGCGCGATTGCGTCCTCATTTCGCATGTACCAAGAAATTTGCGAAAGGTTTACGCATAACATTTTGGCGATTGCAGTGGCCCAACTTCCGCCACCGATCACCGCAAATTTCGGCTGATTCTCCATTTTTTCTGTTTGTGGTTCAAAAGTAGCACATTAAATCAGATAACCAAAGCTCGGATTATGATGATTTGGGCGTTGCCCGTGGGCCGGGTTTTTGGCTTTATCTTTTTGGCGCCGCTACCGCTTTGCCAAAAAGGATATCGCCGCAACCCCTAACGCGAGAGCCGCAACTTACTTTTAACTTTATTTTATAATTTACAATATACTTTGCTTTCACCTTAGCCGTTAACATCTACAAGTACCTCTCAATTCTATCGCTACGGCGGCAGATTTGAACATTAGTAAGTTTTGTTTTGGTGTTATGAGAAAAAGGCGTTCCGAATCTGGAACGCCTTTTTTGATTTAGTAACTCGCCTCAACAATCTCGCGAACCCGGTCGATGGTGATGTTTTTTCGCTCGCCCATTTCAGTCCAACCCCTGGATTGGAATCTGTCTGCTATAAACGAAGCCGTATTTTCATACGATTCGGTATATTGAGAAAGTTTGGTATCCATTCCCATTGTGTGGAAAAATTCGACTGTTTTCTCGATTGCTTGGTTCGCAACGGTTTCAACATCGCCTTTCAAATCAAAGATCCGCTCGCCGTATTGAGCCAGTTTTTCTTTCTTGGTTTCGAACATGACTTTGTATAGACTCGGGCCGATAATAGCCAGCGTCCTCGCGTGATCAATGCCGTACAAAGCTGTTAATTCGTGACCGATCATATGTGTCGCCCAATCTGTCGGAACGCCTTTTTGAATTAGTCCGTTTAGCGCCATTGTGCAACTCCACATATAGTTTGACGCCAGGGCATAATCTTGCGGGTTTTCGACCACTTTTGGGCCAACTTCAATCAGCGTTTTTAAGACCGATTCCGAAATTCGATCTTGCAAATAACCCTCGTGCGGATAAGTCAAATATTGCTCAAGCACGTGCGTATAGGCATCGACAACGCCGTTTTGTATTTGTCTTTTCGGTAGTGAAACGATTACTGTTGGATCGCAAATTGAAAATTTTGGAAACAACGCCGAACCGCCGAAAGATAGTTTTTCCTGAGTTTGCTCGATCGTCACGACAGATCCTGAATTCATTTCGCTTCCCGTTGCCGGTAATGTCAACACTGTTCCAAATGGAACCGCATTTTCTTTGATCAGCAATCGCTTCTGCAAAATGTCGATCGGATTTCCGTCGAATTTTACAGCAGCCGAAATGAATTTCACACCGTCAATCACCGATCCGCCGCCAACAGCCAGCATGAAGGTAATGTTCTGCTCGCGAACAATTTCAACGGCTTTCATCAGGGTTTCAAAATGCGGATTTGGTTCGATTCCGCCAAACTCGACCATGTCGTATCCCGACAATGCTTGTTTTACCTGGTCGTAAACACCATTTTTGAAAATGCTTCCACCGCCATACGCAAGCAGGATTTTGGTTCCTGCAGGAATAAGCTGCGGCAATTTCTCAATCTGACCTTTGCCAAAAATGAGGTTTGTAGGATTGTAATATTCGAAGTTCAACATGATTTTATCTTTTGCGTAAAGATAAGAAACATCTCGACGAGCGATAATAAATGAATGTTAAGAGCAGTTATCGACGGTAAATATTATTCACATCAATATAATTGAAAACTTCAGGTGGAAGCATTGGCCGAATGTTTTTGCCATTGGCAATCGACTCGCGAATAAATGTCGATGATATTTCAACAACCGGCGCATCGATAAAATGAACGTTTGGATGACTCTGAAATTGGGTAGCTTCGGTTTTTTCGAATACACGCGGATAGACGAAAATGCTGTGGTTTTCAAGCAAAACATCATAGTTTTTCCATTTTGGAAGCGAGTTTAAATTGTCTTCGCCCATAATTAATGAAAACTCGTATGTCGGATGTTTTTCCTGAAGATACGCTAACGTATTTACGGTGTAATTTGGTTGCGGGAGTTTGAATTCGATGTCAGAAGGTCGGAGTTTCGGATATTCTTCGGTTGCCAGAAACACCATTTCAAGCCGAATATAATCGTCTAGCAACGAACTTTTCTTTTTAAGCGGATTGTGAGGTGTGACAACCAGCCAAATCTGATCGAGGCCGGAATTCTCAGCCATATGATTGGCGATGATGAGGTGGCCAACATGAATCGGATTGAACGTCCCGAAATACAAGCCTACTTTCATCTTATTTATTTATAAAGTCGCGAACTAATTTGTGTGCTTCTTCTTTGGCAACATCAAGATCGTAATTCTTGATAATCTCGTCAAATTGTGGTGCTGTGGCGAGTTCAACCGAGGCTTTTGCGATTCGCATGCTGATTTTTTCATCGCTTTCGGTCGAGCGTTTTTTCAATCGGATCTTGAGTTCGTCAATACTTGGCGGTTTAACAAAAACGGCGAGCGTTTCTTCGGGATACTTTCGTTTGATACGGAGTCCGCCCGCAACATCAATATCGAAAATCACATTTTTCCCCTGCGCCCAGATGCGCTCGATTTCGCTGTTTAACGTTCCGTAGAAATTATCGCGATATACTTCCTCCCACTCCAGGAAATCGTGGTTTTTTATGTGTTTTTTAAATTCTTCAAGCGAAATGAAATAATAGTCTTTTCCGTCGATTTCTTCACCGCGTGGTTCACGTGAGGTTGCCGATACCGAAAATTCGAGGTTTAACTCGTCGATTCCCAGTAAATGCCTCACAATTGTTGTTTTCCCCGATCCCGATGGTGCTGAAAAAACTATTAACTTCCCGTTCTTCATTATAGTAGGTTAGAGTACATTAAGTACTTGTTCTTTGATTTTTTCGAGTTCATCTTTCATCTGAACTACTAATTTCTGCATTTGCGCATGATTTGATTTTGAACCCATGGTGTTAATCTCGCGTCCCATTTCCTGAACGATAAAGCCGAGCTTTCGACCGTTGGCTTCAGTTCCGGCGAGAGTTTCAATAAAATAATTAAGGTGATTCTCTAAACGGACTTTCTCTTCCGTGATGTCGTATTTTTCCAGGTAATAAATGAGTTCCTGTTCAAACCGGTTTTCATCAACAGTGGTGGCAAGTTCAGTGATTGCCGTTTTTAAACGCGTTTTTACGGTTTCGATACGTTCAGTGTCAAGGGCTACCGTCTCGTTCATCATGCTCATGATATTTGCGATTCGGTATAGAAATTCCTTTTCAAGTGCGATTCCCTCGGACGTTCTAAATTGACAGATGTTTTTTAGCGCTTCGTCAATTGCGACTTCAATGATTTTCCAATCGTCGTCATTGATTTCATCTCGCTCTGTTTTAATGGCATCAGGCATTCTAACAGCCATTTTCATCAGTTCGGTCTGATCGGCATCAGGAAGGATTTCACGTAATTGTGCGATGTAAGCTTTAACGATTGGTGCGTTGACCCGGGTTGAAGTTACTTCGGTACTGTTTTCAAGATAAACGGAAAGGTCGATCTTTCCGCGTTCAAGCACTTGAGATATCTTATTTCGAAGGCCGAGTTCCATTTCGCGGTAAACTGAAGGAAGCCTCACGCTTACATCAAGTCCCTTACTGTTTAGCGATTTAACTTCAACGGTAATTTTCTTATCTGCCATTTGCAGCGTCGATTTACCAAAACCGGTCATTGATTGTATCATACAAAAATTTAAAGGTGCAAATATAGCGATTTCAAAACTTGGCGCTTGTTCTTTTTCAGGCTATTGTAGTGCTGCGATTGCTTCGGCGACAACTTTTTGGCTGTTTCCAACGTAGATTTGTCCGTTAACAACAATCACCGGACGGCTTAAAAAAGTGTAATGTTCAAGTAGCAACGCGCGAATATCTTCTTCGCTTAAATCTTTATTTTTAAGATCTCTGGATTTGTATAATTGTGCCTTCCGACTGAAAAGCGCATTGTAACTTCCGGCCATTTCTTTAAGTTGGTCGAGCTGATTCTCAGTAATCGGATTTTGCCGGATATCCTGAAATGTCAATTTGTCCTGATTCGGAAGTTGTTTGATGATCTTGCGGCAAGTATCACAAGAGGCGAGATAAAATATTGTATTTTCCATCGAAAGTAGCTGTAGTTAAACGTATTGCTGATAATTGGCCATTAAGCGGTTACCGAGGCTAAATTATTCATAAACATTCGGCTATCGAATTTGTAATTGATAAATTTGCGATTAAATTTTACGACATGAAATTCAACACGAAAACAATACACGGTGGCCAACACCACGATCCGGCAACAGGCGCCGTAATGCCTCCTGTTTATCAAACGTCTACATACATCCAGACTTCGCCCGGAACTCCGCTTGCCGAATACGAATATAGCCGGGCTGCAAACCCGACCCGAACTGCTCTCGAAAACGCGTTGGCGAGCATTGAAAACGGTGCTAGAGGCCTGGCATTTTCATCCGGACTTGCCGCAACTGATTGTCTTTTGCGATCTTTCAAAGCGGGTGACGAAATCATTGCCATGGATGATTTATACGGCGGAACTTACCGAATGTTTACCAAGATATACAAAGATTCGGGGATCGTGTTTCATTTTGTGGATATGAACGATATTGAGAAATTCAAATCGCTGATCAACGAAAACACGAAGATGATCTGGGTTGAAACTCCGACAAACCCGTTGATGAAACTTGCAGATATTGAAGCCATCGCAAAAATCACCAGGGAAAAGAAAATTCTTTTTGCAGTCGACAATACTTTTGCAACGCCATACCTTCAAAAACCACTTGATCTTGGTGCCGATGTTGTGATGCATTCAGCAACAAAATACCTTGGCGGACATTCAGATGTTGTCGCGGGTGCGCTGATCATTAAAGATGAAGCTCTGGGCGAGCAACTCCATTTCCAGCAATTTGCAACCGGCGCAACCCTTGGCCCGATGGATTCGTTTTTGGTGTTACGCGGAATAAAAACACTTCATATCAGAATGCAACGCCATTGCGAAAACGGTGAGAAAGTGGCTCAGTATTTAAATAATCACCCAAAGATTAAAACGGTGTTTTATCCTGGGCTTGAAGATCATCCGTTTCACGACATCGCTAAAAAGCAAATGAGTGGTTTCGGCGGAATGGTTTCATTTACGTTCGCTTCAGGCGCAAAAGCGGATTCTATCAAATTCCTGGAGAACCTGAAAGTATTTACATTGGCGGAATCGCTGGGCGGTGTTGAATCCTTGGCAAATCATCCGGCGCTGATGACGCACGCCTCAATCCCGGAAGATAAGCGAAAGGAAATCGGAATATCAGACGATTTGGTAAGGCTAAGCGTTGGAATTGAAGATGCTGATGACCTTATCGCAGATTTGGAACAAGCTTTAAAATAGCAGTAACGAAAAAGCCCGGATGAATGAACGTCCGGGCTTTTTTGATTGTTTATTTGACCTATTGTAAGTAGTAGATATATCCGAAATTGATCCAAACGTTCCAGTCGTTTGCTTTGTTTTCAGTATATATTTTCGGATCCGGATTTAAACCATCAACCCAGTCAGAAAAGTAATATTGAAGTCTGAAATCGAGCATTAAATCTGAAAGTTCGGTTAATTTATAACGGGTTCCCACACTTCCTACAATCGACCAAACCGTTCCGCCTTCACTGGTAGTCGCACCCGCATATTTTACCGGAGTTGTCAGTGGTGTTCCGAGTTCGCCTAAAGTCGAATATGCCTCAGGGTCATAAAAACTAAACTGGCCGCCTAAACTGATAAAAGGTGCCCAGCCGCCAATAGTTGATGAGAAATCACGAATGCTTAACGGAAAATATTCCAATTGCATTCCGATATTGGTTATTGAACTGCTTCCACGCATTCCGCGTAGTTGTTGCGTCCATAATTTATTTGGATTTCCGTCAACCCATTCGCCGTAATGTTGCAAATTGGTTTTATTGTAAGAGAGCTCGCTTCGAAGTTTAAAATGGTCATTAAAGTAAGTCTCAGGAGTATAACAGTTACATTCTGCTTTGTATGAAAAGTTGAGGTAGTGGATGATACCGATTCCGTAGCCTACATTTCCGCTGTTGGTTTCAAAATCACTCCGAACTCCGTAATCAGATTGAAGCGCAACAGGACCTGCGATGACACCAACCTCGTGCGAAAAGCCATACTGAGCAACCGCAGCATTGGCAAATCCGATGAGCAGCATGCAGGTTAAAATCAGGTTTTTGGGCATTGTATCTAAGGTATTTAGTTTGCTGACAAATATATAAAAACATCGTTCACTTACTAAAATAAATTAAAAAATACTTAAAACTGGCTGTCATCTTTAGATTTTACAATGTTTTCATTATCAGCAATATTCGTTTGGAATTGCCGACGATTCACCAGAATGATGCTGTCTGAAGCATATCAAATGGCTTCAAATACCTTACAAAATTTTATCAAAGACAAAATTTGACTGATCTTCTCTCAGATGTTTCCTCACAAATATGAAATCCCGATTTCCTGCGTTTTGACTTATATTTGTTGACTCGAATTTCTACTTATGAACGTGTTCTTTCGGATTTTTCTTTTACTTTTCATTTCCAATCTAGCTCATTCGCAGTCGGCTATGTGGAAAGGTTATTTTTCATATAATGAAATCAAAGACTTGTCGCAATCTAGCAACGCAATTTTTGCCGCCGCCGAAAATGCGATCTTCTCCAAAAATTTAAATACCAATGTTTTAAAAACGGTCAATACCGTCGACGGTCTCTCAGGAAACACAATCACCGCACTCTATCACAGTGTTACTGCCAATAAAACCATTGTCGGATACCAAAACGGACTAATAATCGTCGTCAACCAAACCGACGGCTCAATGACCAACGTGGTCGATATTATCAACAAACAAATATCGCCAAACATTAAAAAAGTGAATCACTTCGCCGAGTATAACGGGATTGTATATGTTTCGTGCGACTTCGGGATTGTGCAATACAATTTAAACACGTTACAATTCGGAAATACTTTTTTCATCGGTGATAACGGCGCAGAAATTATCGTTTCTCAATCAACAGTATTTGACGGTAAAATTTATGCCGCCACGAACTTCGGACTCCGCAGCGCTACCGTAACCAATCCGAATTTGGTCGATTTCAGTCAGTGGACTCAAATTTTGTCAGGAAGTTGGAGTGGAGTTGAAGCTGTTGGTGATGAGCTGTTGGCGGTTAATGCTTCCGGTCAGATAAACCGATTTAACGGAACCGGCTTCAACGTATTCTCGCAACTTCCACTTCCGGCCGTCGATTTTCGTCGTGGCGAGTCGAATCTGATAGTTACCACACCAAATCGGGTTTATGTTTATAATGAAGATCTGACCTTAATCAATCAAATAACAAACGCGTCGGTTCAGCAACCAAATGTTGTTTTTACAGCTGCCACAACTATCGCCGATCGAATTTTTATCGGTACAATGACTCACGGTGTGCTTTCAACGTATTCCAGCAATCCAACCTCGTTTGAAAGTATTAGTCCCGACGGTCCGCTCCGAAATAACATGTTTGCAATTAATGGCTCAACCGGTAATTTATGGGCGGTTTATGGCGATTATAGTGTTGATTATGCGGTTGATCCCGTGAAAACCCACGGTGTCAGTAAGTTTACCTCTAACGGCTGGTTGAATATTCCATATGATGAGGTTCACGAGCCTGGAAAAGAAGCGTACAATTTATCGCGGATAACGGTCAATCCAAACAATGAAAACGACGTTTACATCAGTTCGTATTTCTCGGGACTTTTAAGGTTTGATAACGATCAGCTGATTACACAATACGATCAATCAAACAGTGGATTGGAAAGTATAAACTCGCCCAATTACATCAGTGTCCGGATTGGCGAAACAGCTTTCGACCGCGCCGGAAATCTTTGGATGACCAATGCATTGATTCAGAATCCGCTAAAAGTTTTGCGAACCAACGGAACATGGCAGTCGTATAATATGGAAGGCGTTGTTACCAATTGGATCAGCGCGCGATATGGCAAACTGACCATCGACAAGAACGATACGAAATGGATTGCCACAGCTTACGACGGCTTAATCGGATTTAATGAAAACGGAAATGTTTTTAAAACACTCCGAATGGGCTCTGAAGCCGGAAATCTTCCCATAAATGATGCTCGTGTGGCCGCTGTCGACAATCGAAACGCACTTTGGATCGGTACTCGCCGTGGACTTCGCGTGCTTCCAAGTGTTGATCGATTCCGGAACGAAGGCCAGCTTACGGCAAATCCAATTATTATTATTGAAGACGGCGTAGCGCAAGAGCTTTTGTACGAACAATTTATCATGGATATCGTGGTCGACGGTGCAAATAATAAGTGGATCGCTACGGCGGATGCCGGTGTTTTCATGGTGTCGCCAAACGGTCAGGAAACCATTCACAGATTTACGGCTGAAAATTCGCCTTTGCCAAGTAACAACGTAAACGACATCGATATCAATGGTGCCACCGGTGAAGTTTTTATCGCAACATCACGCGGATTAGTTTCGTTTAAGGGAATTTCGACTGACGCGAACCAGAATCTGAATAATGTTGTGGTTTATCCAAATCCGGTGCGACCCGAATATAACGGAACTGTAAAAATTAGCGGTTTGATTGATGATGCCAATGTTAAGATCGCAGATATCGGCGGAAATTTGGTTTATGAAACATTTGCAGAAGGCGGAACCATTGAATGGGATACGACCGCATTCGGAAAATACAAGGTTGCATCAGGCGTGTACATGATTTTTATTTCGTCAAGCGATGGTACTGAAACCAAAGTGAAAAAGGTGATGATCATTCGGTAAATTATGCTTGTCAAAACCAAAGCAATTGTCATCAGCTCACTGCGCTATCAAGATAAAGGTTTGATCGTTAGGTGTTTTACGGAATCTGACGGACTCAAATCTTATTTTATCCGAAATGCATATTCACAAGGAAAATCTGCACAAAAGATCGCATACTTTCAACCGTTGACCATACTCGAAATCGAGGCAAATCACAAAAACAAAGGAACGCTCGAAACCATAAAAGACGTGCGGCTTGCAATTCCTTTTGAGTCGGCGAATACCGATATTTTAAAGTGTACAATTCTAATGTTTGTTGGCGAAATGCTTCACAACAGCATTCGTGAAGAAGAAGCGAACACCGATTTTTATGCCTATCTCGAAGCTGCATTGTTGTGGCTTGACACGCACGACCAGACGTCAAATTTTCATTTGATTTTGATGATGGAAACCACCAAATTCCTCGGATTTTATCCTGATATCGATCAACTGAAAGCTGAATTTTTCGATTTGAGTGCCGGAACATTTACCAATTATCAATCGGTGAGTTGCCTTTCATCTGAGGAAACAAATCTGCTAAGAAGGCTTATCGGAGTAAAGTTCGGTGGAAGCCAAAATATCTTTAGCGCCAATGAGCGTCAGCAGTTGCTAAAAATACTGATCGATTATTACACACTTCACATTGATGGGTTTAGAAAACCTAAGTCGCTCGAAGTCTTGAAGGAAGTCTTTGCGTAAAGCGTTAGTGCCGAACCAAACTGTCTAAAAAAATCCTTACTTTCGCACACGCGAAAAGAAAACACCATGAGCAGTAAATTCACGGAATACAAAGGGCTTGACTTACCGGCTGCGGCCAATGAGGTTCTAGACTTCTGGAAACAAGAAAATATATTCGAGAAAAGCGTCACATCACGCGAGGGCAAACAACCATTCGTGTTTTTCGAAGGTCCGCCGTCAGCGAACGGTTTACCCGGAATTCACCACGTAATGTCGCGTGCCATCAAAGATATTTTTTGCCGATACAAAACTCAAAAAGGGTTTCAGGTAAAACGTAAAGCGGGTTGGGACACACACGGTCTTCCGGTTGAGCTCGGCACCGAAAAAGAACTCGGAATTACAAAAGAAGACATCGGAAAATCGATTTCGATCGAAGAATACAACGAAGCTTGTAAGAGAACCGTTATGCGTTACACCGACGTCTGGAACGATCTCACTGAAAAAATGGGCTACTGGGTTGATATGGAAGATCCGTATGTAACCTACAAGCCGAAATATATGGAAACGGTTTGGTGGCTTTTAAAGCAAATCTACGATAAAGGATTGCTATACAAAGGCTACACGATTCAGCCGTATTCGCCAAAATCAGGAACCGGATTGAGCTCGCATGAGGTAAATCAGCCGGGTTGCTATCGCGATGTAACCGATACGACAATCACGGCGCAGTTCAAAGTTGAAGCGCATCACAAAGCCGAATTACTGGCAAAGTTTGATGCTAATGAAACAGCTATTGATGAGGTTTTCTTCCTCGCCTGGACCACAACTCCGTGGACACTTCCGAGCAATACGGCGTTAACGGTTGGGCCAAAAATCGATTATGTTTTGGTTCAAACATTTAACCAATATACATTCCGCCCCGTAACGGTTATTTTAGCAAAGAACCTTGTGGGAAAACAATTTGCAAAGTCGTATTTTGAAAGTTCGGATGCGTCCGATTTTGAAAATTTCAAAGAAGGCGATAAGAAGATTCCGTATCAGATTTTAGGATCTTGTGACGGCGAAACCCTCGTTGGAACAAAGTACGAGCAATTATTGAACTACGTGCTTCCATATGAAAATGCTGAGAACGCTTTCCGCGTCATTTCGGCTGATTTCGTAACGACTGAAGATGGAACAGGAATCGTTCATACCGCGCCGACTTTTGGTGCCGATGATGCCAAAGCGGCAAAAGATGCAACTCCGGAAGTTCCGCCGATGCTGGTTTTGGATGATAACGGAAATCCGGTGCCGCTTGTTGATCTGCAAGGGAAGTTCACGTCGCATGTTGGCGATTTGGCCGGAAAATATGTGAAGAATGAGTACTATGATTCGGGTCAGGCTCCTGAACGATCAGTAGATGTCGAGATCGCAATCCGATTAAAAGAAGAAAACAGAGCTTGGAAAGTCGAAAAGTATGTGCACAGTTATCCGCACAGCTGGCGTACCGACGAGCCCATTTTATACTATCCGCTAGACTCGTGGTTTGTAAAAGTCACCGAGATCCGCGATCGCATGTTCGAACTTAACGATTCGATTAATTGGAAGCCAAAAGCAACCGGTGAAGGCCGTTTCGGAAATTGGTTGAAAAATGCAAACGACTGGAATCTCTCGCGCTCACGATACTGGGGAATTCCGCTTCCAATCTGGAGAACCGAAGACAAATCCGAGGAAATCCTGATCGGGTCGGTTGAAGAATTATTTAACGAGATTGAAAAATCGGTTGCAGCCGGTATTCAATCGGAGAATCCGTTTAAAGGATTTGAAATCGGCAATATGTCTGACGAGAATTACGACATCGTCGATCTTCATAAAAATGTGGTCGATCAGATCACGCTTGTATCGCCTTCAGGCAAACCGATGAAGCGCGAGGCAGATCTTATCGATGTATGGTTTGATTCTGGTTCGATGCCATATGCGCAATGGCACTATCCATTCGAAAATCGCGATAAAATTGATCAAAATAAAGACTTTCCAGCTGATTTTATAGCGGAAGGTGTCGACCAGACCCGGGGTTGGTTTTATACGCTTCACGCGATTTCATCATTAGTTTTTGATAAAGTTGCTTATAAAAATGTTGTTTCAAACGGACTTGTTCTCGACAAGAATGGTCAGAAAATGTCTAAGCGACTTGGAAATGCTGCTGATCCGTTCGAAACCATTGGCGAATATGGCGCTGATGCCACTCGTTGGTATATGATTTCCAACGCCAATCCGTGGGACAATTTAAAGTTCGATATCGAAGGAATTGCTGAGGTCCGCCGAAAATTCTTCGGAACGCTTTACAATACGTATTCTTTCTTCGCGCTTTATGCCAATATTGATAAATTCAGTTATGCTGAAGCGGATATTCCGGTGAATGAGCGACCAGAAATTGACCGGTGGATTTTATCGGAATTGCAAACGTTGGTGAAAGATGTTGATGCTTTCTATGCTGATTACGAACCGACCAAAGCCACCAGAGCGATCTCAGATTTTGTTCAGGAAAACCTGAGTAATTGGTATGTGAGACTTTGCCGCCGTCGCTTCTGGAAAGGCGATTACGCGCAGGATAAAATTGCGGCGTATCAAACATTGTATACGTGTCTTTTGACTGTTGCCAAACTCAGCGCGCCGGTTGCTCCATTCTATATGGATCGGCTTTATCGCGATCTGACCCGCGCCACAAATTCGGAGCGTTTTGAAAGCGTCCATCTGGCTGTTTTCCCAACCGCCGATGAGTCGATGATCGATAAATCGCTGGAAAGCAAAATGAATAAAGCACAGACGATTTCGTCGCTGGTTTTATCACTTCGCAAAAAAGAAATGATTAAGGTTCGTCAGCCGCTGCAGCGAATTATGATTCCTGTTTTGGATCAGCAACAGCGTCAGGAGATTGAAGCCGTTTCAAACCTCATAAAAGCTGAAGTAAACGTTAAGGAAATCGAGCTTTTGGACGACGCGTCGGGTGTCATTGTAAAGCAGATTAAGCCAAATTTCAAAGCATTGGGCCCTCGATTTGGTAAAGATATGGGATTGGTTTCCAGTGCGATACAAAAATTGACGCCGGAAGAAATAAATAAATTTGATGCCGAAGGGTCGATAAGTGTTGCTATTTCAGGAAAAAGTATAACTTTATCACTCGAAGATGTCGAAATTTCCTCACAAGATATCCCCGGATGGCTTGTTGCAAAGTCAGGGAATTTAACGGTTGCGCTCGATATTTCACTGAACGACAATCTGATAAAAGAAGGAATTGCCAGAGAGTTAGTCAACAGAATTCAGAATATCAGGAAAGATTCAGGTTTTGATGTAACCGATAAAATCAGGATCAACATCGAGAAAAATGGCATTCTTGAAAGTGCGGTAAGCGAAAATCGCGACTATATTTTATCCGAAACGCTTACAGAAGATCTCCGGTTTATGGATGAAGTTGCAGAAGGTGCCGAAATTGAATTTGATGACATAAAAACAAGAATACTAATAACAAAATAAAACGAAATGGTAGATGAAAAAATTAGATACTCAGATGCCGATCTGGCAGAGTTCAAGGAGATTATTTTAAAGAAAATCGAAAAGGCACAAAACGATCTTGATCTGATCAAAAGTGCTTATATGAACGACCTTAACAACGGTACCGACGATACTTCACCGACCTTCAAAGCGTTTGAAGAAGGAAGCGAAACCATGTCTAAGGAGGCAAATTCGCAATTAGCTATTCGTCAGGAAAAATTCATCCGCGATTTGAAAAACGCACTTTTCCGTGTTGAAAATAAAACATACGGAATCTGCAAAGTGACCGGAAAACTCATCAGCAAGGACCGATTGAAGATCGTACCTCACGCAACGATGAGCATCGAGGCAAAAAATCTGCAGCGATAATCGTCTAAAACGTAGTTAAATAACGCTCCGCAGGGGGCGTTTTTTATAGAATTTATAATATTTTTGCCCTTCAAAAAACAGCCATGTCTCTAAGAAACGCGTACTTTCTCATTTTCCTCATTTTATTGGTAGATCAGGTTTCAAAAATTTACATCAAAACCAATTTTATCCTTGGTGAAGAAGTCGAAGTTTTCAGATGGTTTCGCATTTACTTCATCGAAAACGAAGGTATGGCTTGGGGAACGGTGATTCCCGGCGAATACGGAAAACTATTCCTGACGCTATTCCGAATTTGCGCAGTTTGTGCCATCGGATATTGGTTGTGGGATTCCGCGCGAAGAGACAGCTCGAAATATTTGATTGTTGCCATTGCACTGATTTTTGCCGGCGCACTTGGAAACATCATCGATTCCGTGTTTTACGGCGTTGTTTTTAGTGATAGTTACGGGCAACTCGCCACCTTATTTGCCGATGATCCATATGGCAAATTATTTCACGGAAAGGTTGTCGATATGTTGTATTTCCCGTTTATCGAAGATGCAATCCTTCCTGATTGGCTTCCATTTTATGGCGGAAAATCATTCACTTTCTTTAATGCGATCTTCAACATTGCCGATATGGCCATCTCAACCGGAATCGGAATTTTGATCGTCTTCAACAAAAAGGCATTCCACAAGCCGGAAGAAGTCGATTTCAACTAAAATCGGTAAACTTTTTTTGGAGTCACGCAGTAATTCAGTAGGATGTCTGCCGTATGAATGTCTGAAAATGACTCTTCCGCTTCGAAAAACGACAAACCTATCTTGACCACATCTGCGCGGCAAGTCGACAGGAATCGGTCGTAAAAACCTTTTCCATATCCAATTCGGTGTCCATTTAAATCAAATGCCAAAAGCGGAACAACCACAACGTCGATCAACAGCGAATCGATAGCTCTCCCGTTTATCGGCTCCGGAATTCCATAATCGTTTTTGCGAATCACAGTATCGTCTTCCAACAAATAATTATGCATTTTCATCGTGTCAAAATCGCTTTTTGAAATAACGATGTGCTTATTTTTACCCATCAAGAGATGTAAAATTGTTTCAGTATTAACTTCGTTCTGACTTTCGATCGGAAGGAATACATGGAAATAGTCTTTGTTCCAGATCGGGAGCGACATGACGTTGTTTGCAATCGCGACGCTTTGGTTTTCGAGATCTTCCGATTGAATTTCACGTCGCAGTTGTTTATACTTATCTCTGTATTCTTTTTTCGTCATGATTTTGATGCTGATGTTTCGCCAACCGTTCATCGGCAATTTAGTAAATTTGTATTATGGAAAATCCATCGTTAGCGCTACAGATTCAAACTCTTCCCGATAGCCCCGGAATTTATCAATATTACGATAAAGACGATCGTATTTTATATGTCGGAAAGGCAAAAAACATCAAAAAGCGCGTTTCTTCCTATTTTAACAAGACTCACGATTCCGGACGCATTCGGGTAATGGTGCGAAAAATCGTAACCATTAAACATATTGTCGTTCTCACGGAAACCGACGCGTTATTGCTCGAAAATAATTTGATCAAAAAGCTTCAGCCAAGATACAACGTCCTGCTGAAAGACGATAAAACTTATCCGTGGATCTGCATTAAAAAGGAACCGTTCTCCCGGATTTTTTCTACGCGGAACAAAATCAACGACGGTTCAGAATACTTTGGTCCGTATACCAACTTCAAGACGGTTTATACTATCTTGGATATGATCCGTGAGCTTTACCCACTTCGAACCTGTAACTATGACTTAAGTCAGAACAACATTCAAAGCGGAAAGTACAAGGTTTGCCTCGAATTTCATATCGGCAATTGTAAAGGTCCTTGTGAAGCTTACGAATCTCTGGCTGATTACCAGCATCAGGTCGACGCCATCCGCGAAATTTTGAAAGGGAATTTTAAGGAAAGCTTGCGCGATTTTAAAAAAAAGATGTCGGTTTTGGCTTCGGAGATGAGGTTTGAAGAAGCGCAGAAGTTAAAGGAAAAGATTGACGTCCTCGAGAAATATCAGGCGCGTTCAATGGTTGCAAATCCGCGTTTAACCAATATCGATGTTTTTTCGATTACATCTGATGAAAGTGCGGCTTTTGTCAACTTCATGCAAATTTCGCACGGGTCGATTATTCGCTCGCACACGTTGGAACTTAAGAAAAAACTTGAAGAAACGGACGAGGAACTGCTCGAGTTGGCGATTGTTGAGCTTCGGGAACGATTCGGATTGCTGTCACGCGAAATCGTAGTGCCGTTCCCGGTTGAAGTCGGCGCCAATCTAAAAATAACCGTTCCTCAATTCGGCGACAAAAAGAACCTGCTCGATCTATCGCTTCGCAATGCAAAATTTTTCCGGATGGAACAATTAAAGCAATTGCAAATTGTTGATCCCGACCGGCATACAAACCGGATTATGTCGCAGATGAAAACCGATTTGCGTCTGTCAACTGAGCCACGTCACATCGAGTGTTTTGATAACTCAAATATTCAGGGAACGAATCCTGTTGCAGCTTGCGTGGTGTTTAAAGACGGAAAGCCTTGCAAGAAAGAATATCGTCACTTTAATATTAAAACTGTTGAAGGCCCGAACGATTTTGCTTCGATGGAAGAGGTTGTGTACCGACGTTACAAGCGACTTCTTGAAGAAAATCAGCCATTGCCTCAACTCATCATCATCGATGGCGGAAAAGGTCAATTGTCATCTGCGCTAAAAAGCTTGGAATTGCTTGATCTTCGTGGAAAAATTGCGATCATCGGCATCGCCAAACGTCTCGAGGAATTGTTTTATCCGGACGATCCGGTACCGCTTTATCTCGATAAAAAATCGGAAACGCTAAAGGTCATTCAGCAACTAAGAAACGAAGCCCACCGATTCGGAATTTCACACCATCGCGACAAGCGGAGTAAGTCGGCTTTGCAAACTTCAGTCGAAACCATACCCGGAATTGGAGAAAAAACAATGCTTACACTAATTAAACATTTCAAATCGGTAAAACGGATGACACAAGCCTCCGAAAAAGAAATATCAGAAGTAGTCGGAGTTTCAAAAGCCAAAAAAATTGTCGACTTTTACAAATCAATCATAAAATAAACATGAAAAACTTTGCTCTTTGCGCCGCATTGCTACTATTCTTTGCCGGTGCTTGGTCGCAGGAGCAACAAGGCCGTCAGAAAGTCGGATTGGTCTTAAGTGGCGGTGGGGCCAAAGGTTTTGCGCATATTGGCGTGCTGAAAGTGATCGAGGAAGCCGGGATCAAAATCGATTATATCGGCGGAACAAGCATGGGCGCGATTGTAGGCGGACTTTACGCATCGGGTTATAATGCGACACAAATTGACTCGATTTTTAAAAGCACAGATTTTGACGAATTGCTGTCCGATTTTATTCCGCGTTCCTCAAAAAGCTTTTACGGCAAACGAAATGATGAGGTTTATGCCTTGTCGCTGCCTTTTCACAAATTCAAACTCGGCATTCCAACCGCGTATTCAAAGGGTCTCTACAACTATAATTTGCTCACTCGGTTAACGCACAACGTCCGGCACACAACTAATTTTAAGAACCTCCCGATACCATTTCTGTGTATTGCTACTGATATTGAGACCGGTGAGGAAATTTTGCTCGATCAGGGTTATCTTCCACAGGCAATGGCCGCAAGCGCATCGTTTCCGTCGTTATTTTCGCCCGTAGAAATTGATGGACGATGGTTGGTTGATGGCGGAATTACAAATAATTATCCGATCGATGAGATCAAAAAATGGGGTGCTGACATTATTATTGGAGTTGATGTTCAGGACGATTTGAAAGATCGCACCAAATTGCGTGATGCAACGCGGATTTTAGTTCAGATTTCAAATCTGCAGATGATCGAGCGAATGAAAGAAAATCGGGAGAAAACCGACATTTACATCAAACCGGATATTAAAAATTACGGTGTCATTTCGTTTGATAATGGTACCGAAATCATCAAAAAAGGCGAGGAAGCCGCCCGCGAAGTTTATCCGCAGCTTGAAGCGCTCGCACAATCAATAAAGTATGAACGTTCAAATTTGATCGTCTCATCAGATAGTTTGACCATCGAGTCGATCAGCATTCCGAAGTTGGAACATTTTACGAGAGCGTTCGTTGTGGGAAAACTGAGATTCCGTCCGCAACAAAAAATCAGTTACCAGCAATTAAAACAAGGGATCGACAATCTTTCAGCAACTAAAAATTTTTCGAAAATCGGTTATTCGCTCACCAAAGGCGAAACAGGTAGTGACGTCCTGAATCTTGATCTTGTTGAAAATCATATTCATTCTTACCTTAAATTCGGATTGCATTATGACGGATTGTATAAAACTTCGATTCTAACAAACATTACCCATAATAATTTGGTTGTTCGTAACGACGTGGCATCGTTTGATCTGATTTTGGGCGATAATTTCAGATATAACCTGGATTATTATATCGATAACGGCTTTTATTTCAGCTTCGGATTTAAGTCGAAATACAATCAATTTTCGCGAAATGTCGGAATTGATTTCAACGAAGGACGCACCTTATCTGAGTTGAATCTGCGTACAATCAATCTGAATTTCCAAGATTTAACGCATCAACTTTATGTACAAACCATCTTTGTCGATAAGTTTTTAAGCGGAGCTGGAATGGAATTAAAGCATCTGAAACTCACTTCTGAAACTTTTGAATCAAGTAACCAAACATTTGATAACAGCAGTTATTTCAGTCTTTTCGGCTATCTCAAATACGATTCGTTCGACAGCAAATATTTCCCGAAGAAAGGCTGGTATTTTCAAGGTGATTTCCAATCTTATTTAAGCTCGACCGATTATACCCAACGTTTCAAACGATTTGCTATCGCAAAAGCAGATGCGGGCTTTGCCTACACGTTCATTGATAAACTAACACTGACTTTACAATCTGAAATTGGATTTTCAATAGGTCCCGACAGCGTGCCGTTTTTCGATTTTGTTCTTGGTGGTTACGGATTTAACAAAGTCAATAATATCACACCATTCTACGGCTACAACTTTGTGTCATTATCGGGCGATAGTTATCTCAAAACCGGAGCAACGATTGACTATGAAATTTTCAAAAAGCATCACATTAACTTTTCGGCGAACCTAGCAACCATCGGCAATAATTTGTTTTCTGGCACCGAATGGATCAATCACGAGCGAAAAACAGGTTATGCTTTTGGCTACGGAATTGACTCAGCTCTCGGCCCACTTGAAATTAAATACACCTGGTCGCCCGAACTTTCAAGCGACTATGTTTGGTTCAGTATCGGATTCTGGTTCTAGAGTTTTCGATCTTCCTGAGGAATGTCGTCATTGTCAGAAAACGAATCCGGTTCGGTCTTTGGCTTTGTAGTTAACACCCGATAGAAAAAATAGCCGGTAAACAGAATGACAATCCCCTGCGCCGCTATCATTGTAATTAATGCTTCAGTATTCATAGTGTTGCTCTCCCTTCCTTAACTCGTTTTTTGTACGCTAAATACACCATTAGAGAAATAAACGCAAATAAAGTCATCAGCAGTATTCGACCAATGGCTTTGTAAAACACATTGTTTGTGAACTCGCCTGACGCAATTTTATCTCCCGGAAAGATTTCGTCGCCAACCATCACAATTGGAAACTGACCTTCTTCAAATGTATATGTTTTGTAATCTGTAAATTTCTGAACTTCAACAGCGTTTGTTTCCTTGTTGAAGACACGCTTGTCGTTCTTAAATGATAGCTTGATAAAATTGTTGCTGATCGAATCTACGACACCGTGCGCAATTCCTGTGCTTTCGTATTTTTCCGCATAATAATTCTCAGCAAACCAAGCTTTGTTGTTCGTGTCTTCGTTGTTGATTTTATCGACAATATCCGGAACGCTTGAAACCAAAACCCAGCCCAAAAGCAAAGGCGTTACGCATAAAATAATGTACTTAAATGCTACCGGAACTTTGATGTCGGCTCCCATATTGATCTCGGCCCATCCGCGTTTAATTCCAAAAATCCACGCAAATAAAATGGTTTCCAAAAATGCAAAAACCACCAAGCTCACGGTGCCCGCCCAATAATCATATTCGTCGAAAACACCTTGTTGAAAGAAAAATACTGTTGGAAGTCCCATCAGCAAAGCCAAAGCTCCAAACGACCACGCACCTTTGTTCTTATTCCATCCAAATTCGTCGTTCATAAAGCCCATCCACGGAGTTCCCATTGCCAACGAAGAGGTAATTCCGGCAAAAAACAACAATCCAAACCAGAAGACGCCGCCTAAGATTGCAAGCACGCCGCCCCATTGTTGAAATAAATAAGGCATGGTCTGGAACGCCATCCCAAAACCTGCATTTTGAAGAACCCAGTCAAGACCAAGATATCCGGCTGCAATTGGAATAACGATCAAACTTCCGAGAACAACTTCAACAAATTCGTTCATAAAACCGGCTGAAACGGCGTTCAACGCAACATCGTCTTTCGACTTAATATAAGCCGCGTAACAATGAACAGTTCCCATCCCAACCGATAAGGTAAAGAAAATCTGTCCCGCCGCCGCTAACCACACTTTCGGATTGGTAAGCGAATCAAACTGCGGTGTCCATAAAAAGTTCAAACCATCCCATGCATTTGCCGCAGGGAATAGCTCAGACGCACCACTGGTTCCAAGAGTGAGGCCACGATATGCCAAAAACACTCCGAATATAATCAATAAGGGCATTCCGATTTTCGCAACACGCTCGATTCCGCCAAGGCCTTTTGATAAAATATACGTGTTGAGCAACAAACAAAGCACATAGAAAACAATTGCCTCATACGGAATTCCGGTCGTAGATTCGGTCACATCGACATACGAGTTAAAGAAACCCGCAACTTCCGATTGAGACATTCCGTCAAACGTGCCTTTCAGCGCGTGTATCACATAAGACATTGTCCAGGATTCGATGTAACAGTAATAGGAGGCAACCGCAATATTTGTAAAAATTCCGAAAACACCAATGTACTTCCAGATGCGGCCTTTCGCCATGGTATCAAGAATATACGGCGTGCTATGATTGCCGAATCGACCACCAAATCGCCCGGTCGACCACTCGATAAATAAAAGAGGAATCCCCATCAAAAGAAAGCAAACCAGATATGGAATGATAAATGCGCCACCGCCGTTTTGTACCGCTTGTACAGGAAATCGCAAAAAATTTCCCAATCCCACTGCATTTCCCGCCATGGCCAAGATTAATCCGGTTCTTGATCCCCATGACTCCGCTTTTTGTATCATAATGTGTAATATGGTTTGGTGTGCATAGGTTTCAAAGATAAAAAAACATTTAACAAATAAATTAACGTTATTAAATTCTATACTATATTATTCCTGATGGGTTGATTGGCAAAATTTAGCCGTTCCAAATTAATTTTGCGATATTTGTAACTATGAATAACACGTGGATAGGACTGCGGGAACATCTGAAATTTTTCATCAAGAGAAATCCGGAATGACATACGCTCGCTTCAGCTATTAATAATCAATTTGAAATTATGCCACTATATCATAAACTAGGGTCTTTTCCACAAAAAAGACACACGCAATTTGAAAAGCCCGACGGCTCGCTCTATTACGAGCAACTTTTCGGCACTGAAGGCTTTCACGGTCACTCGTCGTTGCTCTACCACGTTCATCGGCCGACTCAAGTTAAGGAAATCCTCAAATCGTATTCGGTTGAACCCGAAATAGCAATCGATAAAAACATAAAATCCCTCCTGCTAAAAGGTTTTGAACTTCAACCAAAAGACGATTTTCTGGACAGCCGGACCGATATGCTTGTGAACCGCGATTGTATCATCGGACTTGCAGCACCTCGGCAGTCGCTCACCGATTACTTTTATAAAAATGCCGATGCCGACGAAATGATCTTCATCCATAAAGGTTCGGGAACGTTGCGCACCATGATGGGAAATATTCCGTTTGAATACGGCGATTATCTGATTGTTCCACGCGGAATGATCTATCAAATCCAATTTGATACGCAAGAAAACCGATTGTTTTACGTCGAGTCATATTCGCCATTCTACACCCCAAAAAGGTATAAAAACGCATCTGGTCAGCATCTTGAACATTCGCCGTTTTGCGAACGCGATTTTAAACTTCCAACCGAACTTGAAACGCACGATGAAAAAGGTGATTTTGTCATCAAGATCAAAAAAGAAGGCATGATGCACGAAGTGGTTTACGCCACGCACCCGTTCGATGTTATTGGTTGGGATGGCTACAATTTCCCATACGCGTTCTCAATTCACAATTTTGAACCAATTACGGGCCGCGTTCATCAGCCGCCTCCGGTTCATCAAACTTTTGAAACGGCAGGTTTCGTGGTTTGCTCATTCTGCCCGCGGCATTACGATTATCACCCAAAAGCGATTCCGGCGCCATACAATCACAGCAATATCGATAGCGATGAAGTTTTGTACTACGTCGACGGCGATTTCATGAGTCGAAACAATATCGAACAAGGTCATATTACGTTGCATCCAAAAGGAATTCCGCACGGTCCCGCACCCGGAGCAATGGAGCGTAGCATCGGTCAGACCGTTACCGAAGAACTCGCCGTTATGGTCGACACATTTCGCCCGCTGAAAGTTACAAAGGCGGCAATGGGCCTCGACGACGGTCAATATTATAAATCCTGGGTGGAGTAAGTTCAGGAGCTATTTCCTGCTGTCCGCTGTATCTTTTGCTTTTTCCGCTAAAGCTTCAAAAACAAAAGGATGCCGCTTCCCATCAGGGCTAAAACGAATAGATAACACAGGCTTTTGCCTAAAAATTTAATGTAATGAACAACGGAGTAAAATCAGTAGAATACGGACTAGAGAAAATTTTTGAAGGAGCTCAGGATTTCCTTCCGCTTCTCGGAACAGATTATGTCGAACTATACGTCGGAAACGCCAAACAAGCGGCCCACTTTTATAAAACAGCTTTCGGATTCCAATCTTTGGCTTACGCCGGGCTCGAAACCGGTGTTCGCGATTACGCATCTTATGTGCTTAAGCAAGATAAAATCCGTTTGGTGTTAACAACGCCACTTACAGCCGATTCGCCAATCAACGATCACTTAAAAAAGCACGGCGACGGAGTTAAAGTGGCAGCTCTTTGGGTTGAAGACGCCCGAAGCGCTTATGAAGAAACTGTAAAACGAGGTGCAAAACCGTTTATGGAGCCACGCGTCGAATCAGACGAGTTTGGTGAAGTTGTTCGCTCCGGAATCTACACTTACGGTGAAACGGTACATATTTTTGTCGAAAGAAAAAATTACAACGGCATCTTCCTGCCGGGCTACAAAAAATGGGAATCAGAATATCAGCCTGAACCGGTTGGCTTCAAATACATCGACCACATGGTTGGAAATGTGGGTTGGGGCGAAATGAATACCTGGGTTAAATGGTACGAAGATGTTATGGGATTTGTTAACTTCCTCTCTTTCGACGACAAGCAAATCAACACCGAATATTCGGCCTTGATGAGTAAGGTAATGTCGAACGGAAACGGTAGAATCAAATTCCCGATCAACGAACCTGCTGAAGGCATGAAGAAGTCGCAGATCGAAGAATATCTCGATTTTTACGGCGGGCCCGGCATTCAACACATTGCAATCGCCACCGACGATATTATCCGAACCGTGTCATTGCTAAAAGCTCGAGGAGTCGAATTTCTATCTGCGCCGCCACATGCTTACTATGAGGCCGTTCCCGAACGTCTCGGCGATCACATGAAAATGATGAAAGAAGATTTGCACGTTCTCGAAAGCCTGGCTATTATGGTCGACGCCGATGAAGAAGGTTACTTGCTTCAAATTTTTACTAAACCTGTTCAGGATAGACCGACGCTGTTTTTCGAAATCATCCAGCGAATGGGAGCAAAAGGTTTTGGTGCCGGTAACTTCAAAGCCCTTTTTGAATCGATCGAAAGAGAACAGGCACTAAGAGGTACTTTATAATGAGGTAGTTCGCTGCAAAATTCTTGTTAAAGTCGCAGATGCTTTTTTATCTGTAGTATATTTGCAATAGTGGCGGGTTGATAATTTGATCCGCCACTTTGTTATAACAATCATTCGCTACTTAAGAGCTGAAATCAGGATGATGGGTTTTGGAATGGATATTGCCAATCGGCAGGCAAAATAAGTTAAGCTATGAAAAAGATACTACTTTTAATACTCTTTATATCGACTACAAGTCTCACCACACAAAACAATAAATCCTTTGATGTTGGTGAGTTTTTTAAATTCAGAATTTCATATGGAATTGTCAATGCAGGTTACGCCACTCTTGAAGTAAAAGATGCCGTTAAAAACAATAAAAAAGTTTTTCACGCGATCGGAAAAGGATGGACAACCGGAATGTCACGCTTCTTTTTTAAGGTTGAAGACCACTATGAAAGTTATTTCGACAAAGCTACCGGGAATCCATATCAGTTTGTGAGAAAGATCGATGAAGGCGGTTATACCAAAAATCAGGAAGGTTGGTTTAATCAAGCTAAAGATCAGGTGCTGGTTAAAGACTACAAAAAAAACCGCGAACGAACTTTTTCGGTTCCGAATAATACGCAAGACATTGTTTCATCGTTCTATTACTTGAGAAATCATCCGGGCATAGATAACATGAAGGTCGGCGAATCGGTTGCCATCGATATGTTTTTTGATGACGAAACCACAAAATTCCGCTTGAAATTTATTGGTCGGGAAAACTTAAACACTAAATTTGGCGTCATTCCAACCTTGGTTTTTAGACCAATGGTTCAATCAGGACGCGTCTTTAAGGAAGAAGAAAGTTTAACTGTTTGGATTTCTGCTGACGATAATAAGATACCTTTGCGAATCAAGGCTAGCTTGGCAGTAGGCTCGCTTAAAGCCGATCTGGATAGCTTCAAAGGATTGAAACATCCATTCGTAGTTAAAAAATAATGTAATGATCAACAATGTTTCCGAAGAATTATTGGGCGAATTAAACGAAAAATTTCGTGCGATAAATCAAAATACAAACACTCACTTAGAAGGCCTCTTATGGTCTAAACCGATAACTTACTGGGATTATATTCAGACTGATGCGTTGCTGAATCTACAAGTGCAACGTACAGTTTTGCCTGATGAAATGGTGTTTATCATGTATCATCAGATTAATGAACTTTTGTTTAAAATGATTCTGTGGGAAATCAATCAGATTACTTCTGTCGATAAACCAGAACCTGAGTTTTTTACAGCCCGACTAATGCGAATCAGCAGGTATTTCAATATGCTGACCACATCATTTGACATCATGGGCGACGGAATGGAAGTTGGCCAATACATGAAATTCCGAAACACGCTCACGCCGGCTAGTGGCTTCCAAAGCGCTCAATACCGAATCATCGAATTTGCATCAACTGATCTTATTAACCTTATCGATTATCGTTTCCGGGCAACCATCGATCGCAACACGCCATACGAGCACGCGTTCGAACATCTTTATTGGCAAGCCGCCGGAAAAGATTATAAAACCGGGAAAAAATCATATCTCATCGAACAGTTTGAAAAGAAATATAAAGCCGAATTCCTACGGTTGATGGAACAATACAATACCACCAACATTTGGCAAAAGTTTAAGCAACTACCAGATGAGTCGAAAAGCAACCCCGAACTCGTTGCAGCCATGCGTCATTTGGATCACACCATCAATGTAACTTGGGTAATGGGACATCTGAACGCTGCCCGCAAATATATCGAAAGCGGTCAGGGAAGCGGTGAGGCTACTGGCGGATCTGATTGGAAAAAATACATGCATCCTAAACATCAAAAGCGTATTTTCTTTCCTGAGCTTTGGAGCGAGGAAGAACTCAAAAATTGGGGAGAAGAAAACTAAACAAATACGCCCAAATCTATTTGTCTTGAAATACCGAATCATATTATTTTTACTCACATTTTCACTATTTTCCTGCGAGAATCCGACCGAAGAAGATCAAGTTGCCGCAACACCGGTTATTAAAAAACGCACCGACTTCGGTTTTGACCTGAATCAGTTCAATGTTGTCAATGACACCGTTGATTCGGGCGATACTTTTGGTGGAATCATTGGGAAACAGAATCTTGGCCAACTTAAAGTTCATGACTTGATTTCAATTGTACGCGACAGTTTTGACGTTCGGCAATTGCGACGTGGTAAGCCTTTTACGATGCTTCGTAGCCTTGATCGCAAAAAAGAGCTTCAAGTCTTCATTTATCAACCCGATCAGGTAAATTATTTAGTAATCGATCTCAGGGATTCGGTTCAGGTTTATAAGAAAACCAGACCGGTTACAATCCGAAAACGCACGATTGCAGGCGAATTGGACGGTTCTTTATCTGAAGCGCTTCAGAAGGAAAAAGTCGATCCCGCTCTGGCAGCGCAAATCGCTAAGGTTTATCAATGGACAATCGATTTCTTCAAACTTCAAAAAGGCGATAAATTTGGAGTCACATTCACCGAAAGGTTTATCAACGATACAATTTACGACGGAATCGACACGCTTCATGCCGCGTTTTTTGAGTATAAAGGCAAGAACATCTACGCGTTTGCATTTGCACAAAATCCGGAATCAGGGAAAGTTGAATACTACGATCACGAAGGGAAACCATTGAAGAATTTCTTTTTGAAAGCGCCGTTAAAGTTTAGCCGAATTTCTTCAAGATTCTCAAAAAGACGATTTCATCCGGTTCAGTCGGTTTGGAAAGCGCACAAAGGAACGGATTATGCCGCGCCAACCGGAACGCCAATCATGACAACGGCAGCGGGTGTGGTAGAAAGGACGGGATATACCGCCGGTAATGGAAATTATGTTAAGGTAAAGCACAATAATACGTATTCAACGCAGTATCTTCACATGTCGAAAATTTTGGTTCGTCGCGGACAACGCGTCAATCAGGGTGATATAATTGGTAGGGTTGGAAGCACCGGGCTTGCAACAGGTCCGCACGTATGCTACCGGTTTTGGAAAAATGGCGTACAAGTCGACGCACTTGCGCTCAAACTTCCAAATGCCGATCCGATGAGCAACAAACACAAACCGCGATTTCTGGCGCAAATCGAACCATTTAAACGTGAACTCGATAGTGTGGCAGGTATCAGACTAAAAAAATAAACTTATGGCACTCGAAACCATCAATCCATCGGGCACAAATGCTTGGCAAAAGCTACGCGAACATTATCATGACATGCAATATGTTGGCATAGTAGATCTGTTCGAAAGTCCGTCGCGAGCAACCGACTTTACCATTCAGTGGAAGAATTTCTTAGTTGATTTTTCAAAGAATGCTTTGTCGGATAAAACCATGAAACTTCTTTTTGAGTTGGCTCGCGAGATGCAACTTAAACCGGCTATCGATCAATATTTTGGAGGCGAGTCGATCAATATGACCGAAAATCGCGCGGTGCTGCATACGGCCTTGCGTGCTGATGAAAATCAGGAAATTTTGGTTGATGGTAAAAATATCATGACCGAAATCGTTTCTGTAAAACAGAAGATGAAGTCTTTTTCCGACGAAATCATCAGCGGAACTAGAAAAGGATTTACCGGAAAGCCGTTTACTGATGTCGTCAATATTGGTATCGGCGGCTCCGACCTTGGTCCGGCTATGGTGGTTGATGCTTTGAAGTTTTATAAAAATCATCTGAACGTTCATTTTGTCTCAAATGTCGATGGCGATCATGTGTCGGAAGTTTTGAAAGTTTTGAACCCGGAAACCACATTGTTCGTTATTGTTTCAAAGACTTTTACCACTCAGGAAACACTGTCAAATTCAGAAACTATTCGCAAATGGTTTCTTACATCTGCCACTAAGGATGACGTTGCAAAACACTTTGTTGCGGTTTCAACAAATATTGGTCGCGTAACCGATTTTGGAATTGCCCAGGAAAATATCTTCCCAATGTGGGATTGGGTTGGCGGCCGATTTTCACTCTGGAGCGCTGTCGGATTATCGATTGCGCTTGCCGTTGGTTACGGAAATTTCGAAAAGATGCTTGCCGGCGCAAGGGAAATGGACTCGCATTTTAAGGAGGCAGAATTGGAATCGAATGTTCCTGTTGTTTTGGCAATGATCAGCGTTTGGTATAACAATTTCTTTGGTGCCGAAACCGAAGCAATCATTCCGTATTCTCAATATCTTCAAAAACTTGCACCGTACCTTCAGCAGGGAATCATGGAGAGTAACGGAAAAAGTGTCGGTCGTGACGGAAATCCAGTGAATTATCAGACAGGAACCATTATCTGGGGCGAACCCGGTACGAACTCGCAGCACGCCTTTTTTCAACTGATACATCAAGGCACGAAGTTGATTCCAGCGGATTTTATCGGATTTGTCAATTCGCTTCATGGCGATAAAAATCATCACGATAAGTTGATGTCAAATTTCTTCGCTCAAACAGAAGCGCTGCTTAACGGGAAAAGCGAGCAGGAAGTTGAAGCAGAATTCCAATCGCAGAATCTTTCGACTGAGCGCGCCGATTTCCTACGTCCGTTTAAAGTTTTTACCGGCAATAAACCAACGAACACTATTCTGATTGACAGATTGACACCTGAATCGCTGGGGTCGTTAATCGCCATGTATGAACATAAGATATTTGTTCAGGGAATTGTTTGGAATATATTTAGCTACGACCAGTGGGGTGTTGAGCTCGGTAAGCAATTGGCTACAAAAATACTTGACGAAATCAACGCGGGAAGTCAAAGTTCGCACGATAGTTCGACCAGTTCGCTACTGGAATTCTACATGAAAAACGGTCATTCATAGCACTTTAGCTAAAATTAAAACAGATTTAACTTGCAACATGCGGTCGTTTTGACTATGTTTGCAATCCTAATATTTTTTTATGTACGGAACTATTCTTACAATTCATTCAGTTTGGGCTGTCGTTGCTTTAATTTTAGTCGCAGTCGCAATTGTAGTTTCTTTTATGGGTTGGAGCGGTAATAAGGAATTTACCCTCGGAAATAAAAAAATAGCCTTGTTCGGGTTGATATCAGCTCACATTCAATTTGTGATCGGACTGATCCTGTACTTTACCTCGCCAAACGGTATTGATAAAATCAAAGCCTTAGGCATGGGTGGATTAAGCGCCTATGATCGATTGTTAGCCGTTGAGCACCCGATGGTTAATTTAATTGCGATTGTTTTAATAACAATTGGTTATTCAAAACACAAGAAAGCAATTGGCCTTTCACAGCATAAAAATATTGCCATATTTTACAGCATTGCCGCTGTATTATTATTAAGCAGAATTCCGTGGGATAATTGGTTAGCATAACCGCCCATTAACATAAATTACCAGGATGATGTATACGAAAACAATCATAGTGGCAACATTTGCAGCAGTAATGCTAAGCGGTTTCGCACTAAGATCAGAAAAAAGTGGTACTTATACTGCCGAAGTTAAAATTGAAAACGACACCCTAAAAGTCGCTACCGTTGATACAGTTGTAGTTGATAAACTGGAGTCTGACGAAAAATACGTTTACGTTCCGTTCAAGAAAAATGCTCACGCTTCGTACTATCACGATAAATTTAACGGTAAAAAGACAGCAAGCGGCCAGCGTTTCAGCAATAAAAAATATACCGCCGCCCACAAAACATTCCCATTTGGTACCATGTTGCGGCTAACTAACGAGACTAACGGCAAATCGGTTCTTGTTGAGGTTACCGATAGAGGTCCGTTTTCGGCATCACGGGAAATTGACATCACAAAGAAAGCATTTGATGAACTTTCCGGTCGGGGAAAAGGTAGCGTAGATGTTACCATTGAAATCGCTGAAGAGAAATAATCTTCATTACAATATTGAAAACCGAACGAATCAGTTCGGTTTTTTTATGCTTAAAAATTTATTAAAAATTTAGTTCTTTTAGTTCGGTAGTTCCCGAACTAAGTAATTATCTTTGCCGAAATTTTTAACATGGATATTGAAAAACAAAGAGTCGAACTTATCGAGATGCTCGGAGTTCACTTTGAACAGCTTTATAATCTTCCGCCGCTTGGCTGTAGGATTCTAAGCACCCTGATCCTGGACGGTTGCAAAGCCGGATTAACTTTCGACGACCTGGTTCACCAATTCAAAGCCAGTAAAAGTTCTGTTTCAACAAACCTCAATCTATTATCAAAACTTGGCAAAATCACTTATTACACCTTGCCAAACGACCGCAAAAAATATTATAAGCCTGCTGCATTCAGCGCACGACTTCAAAATTATTCGTCGATGATTGCAAATGAGCAAGAATTAGTAGGTCAAATAATGGAATATCGGCAACGAACTGCCTCTTGCGATGCTGAATACAACAGTCTCGAAAACATAAAAGCCTATCGCGCTCATCTTTATGACATCGAAAAATTGCTTACCAAAACCATCAACGAATTTAAATCAATTGAAAATCAACGCCAATAATTATACTTTACCAATGAGAAATTTTTTAAGGCTTTTGCCTGTAACTGCTATTTTAATGTTGAATTCTTGCGGGAAAAATGAGCAACAAGGTCCGCCGCCTTCGGGTCCAATGCCGTTTCCTGTGAGCACGATTACCACCGGCGATGTTGAAGTATTCCAAGAATTTACTGCAAATATTGAAGGTCAACAAAATGTTGAGATCCGACCAAAAGTTAATGGTTTCATCCAAAAGATATACGTTGAAGAAGGTCAGCAGGTTCGTAAGGGTCAGTTGCTTTTCAAACTTGAGACCGACGCCATGAATCAAGATGCGGCTGGTGCAAAAGCTGCAGTTCAGGCTGCGCAAGTTGAAGTTGACAGATTAAAGCCGCTCGTTGAGCGCAACATTATCAGTAGAGTCCAACTTGAAACTGCACAAGCAAGGCTATCGCAAGCCAAAAGCGCTTATGGCAGTGTTGCAGCAACAATTGGCTATGGTACCATTACATCGCCTGTAAATGGTGTGATTGGAAGTTTGCCGTACCGTGAAGGGAGCTTGGTTTCTGCTACTAGTCCCGAGCCGCTTACCACAGTTTCAGACGCCAAAATCGTTCGTGCTTATTTCACCATGAACGAAAAGCAGTTGCTGACTTTTTCCAAAACATTCGCAGGAGCAACCATGGCTGATAAGATTAAAAATGCACCGCCGGTATCATTGCTTTTGGTGGATAATACCGAATACAATCAAAAAGGAAAATTGACTACGGTAAATGGTCTTATCGATCCAACTACCGGAACAACTCAGTTTAGAGCTGATTTTGCAAACCCTGAAGGAATCTTACGTAGCGGAAGCAGTGGGGTTGTGCGACTTCCAATCATCCAGAAAGATGTGATTCTTGTACCACAAGGGGCAGTTTTTGAACTTCAAGGAAAACAGATTATCTATGTTGTTGGCCAAGCAAACAAGGTTGAAAGCCGTGTGGTTGAAACAAACGGCACAAAGGATCTGAATTTCATCGTTGTCGCCGGACTTAAAGCTGGCGATGTTGTTGTCACCGAAGGAGCATCAAAACTAACTGAAGGCGCTGAAATTGTACCACAAAATGGTGCTTCATCTGCCACACCCGCTAATCCATCAGATAAAAAATAACTCGAAACATGCTTAAAACTTTTATTGAAAGGCCGGTCCTTTCAACCGTAATATCTATTATCATTACGATACTCGGTGTCCTCGGCTTAATGTCGTTGCCAATCGAACAATATCCAGAAATTGCGCCGCCAACGGTTCAGGTAAATGCAACATATACGGGTGCAAATGCGTCGACCGTTCTGAACAGTGTGGTAATTCCGCTTGAAGAAGAAATCAATGGTGTGGAAGGAATGACTTACATGACTTCGTCGGCGGCCAACGATGGTTCTGCAAAAATCACGGTGTTTTTCAAACTTGGCGTTGATCCCGATATCGCGGCGGTAAACGTGCAAAACCGGGTTTCGCGTGCAACCAGCAAATTGCCCCAGGCAGTTGTTCAAACAGGTGTTACTACCGTTAAGAGCCAGAATAGTGCTTTGATGTTCTTGTCTTTGTATTCTGAAAACGAGGAATACGATGGGACATTTGTACAAAACTATGCTAAAATCAACTTGGTTCCCGTGCTTCAGCGTGTTTCCGGAGTTGGTCAGGTAAACGTTTTTGGAGCTAAGGATTATTCAATGCGAATTTGGATTGATCCTGAACGTATGGCGGCATACAACATCGCTCCGAAAGACATTCAGCAAGCGCTACAAGAGCAAAATGTGGAAGCGGCACCAGGAAAATTTGGTGAAAATGCTGTTGGCGTTTACGAATATGTAATTAAATACAAAGGCCGACTCTCAGAAGTTTCTGAATATGAAAATATCATCATAAAATCGACCGGTAATGGTGGTTTTGTCAGACTTAGCGATGTTGCCAATATCGAACTCGGCGCTTTCAATTATGGCGCGAGAAACTTTGGTATGGGTCACGAAGGTGTGGGTATGGGTATATTTCAAACCTCAGGATCAAACGCGCAGGAAATTAGCGATGAGGTTGAAGCCGTAATGCGTGAAGCTGAAAAAAGCTTTCCAAAAGGGATAAAATACATCATTCCTTTTAGTACCAAAACATTCCTTGATGCGTCGATCGATAAAGTAGTTATGACTTTAATCGAGGCGTTTTTGCTTGTTTTCGTTGTTGTTTACATCTTCCTTCAAGACTTTAAATCAACATTAATTCCGGCAATTGCAGTTCCGGTGGCAATTATCGGAACGTTCTTCTTTTTGCAACTCTTCGGATTTTCGATCAATATGTTAACGCTTTTCGCGATGATTCTCGCCATTGGTATTGTGGTCGATGATGCCATTGTGGTCGTCGAGGCCGTCCATGCCAAATTAGACGAAGGTGCGACGTCCGGTAAAGAAGCGACCTTATCAGCAATGGACGAAATTACCGGTGCGATTATTTCCATCACACTCGTTATGGCGGCGGTGTTTATTCCGGTTTCATTTCTTAACGGGCCGTCCGGAGTTTTCTACCAACAATTTGCAATTACGCTTGCTGTCGCGATTTTAATTTCAGCGATTAACGCATTAACCTTGAGTCCCGCGCTTTGTGCACTTCTATTAAAACCTCACAAAAAGGGTGAGCACAAGAAAAACTTCAAGGAGCGATTCTTTGTGGCTTTCAATTCCGGTTTCGACCGAATGAATAACAAATACGTGAATTCGCTTGGTTTTTTAATGAAGAAGAAGTGGATTACCGCGTTGATTTTAATTGTTTTCTCGGGTATTGCTTATTTGCTTTTTATGACCACTCCCGCAGGATTTATTCCGAACGAAGACCGTGGAATTATTATGGCTGATATTACTTTGCCTCCGGGAACAACAATGGAGAAAACCCAGTTGTCTATCGATAAACTCGACTCACTTTTGGTTTCAATGCCGATGGTTGATGGCCGAATGAGCGTTGTCGGTTTCAGCTTGCTTAACGGCGTTAACGGGGGATCATACGGATTTAGCATCATCAAACTAAAAGATTGGAAAGAACGAACTGAAGACAATCAAAGTGTTGATGCCATCGTTAAGGAGCTTTTCGGTAGAACAGCCGGTTTCAAAGATGCGCGAATTTTATTCTTTACACCGCCAAGTATCTCAGGTTTTGGTAGTTCGTCTGGTTTCGAATTGAAAATCCAGGACAAAGGTGATGACGATTGGCAGAAAGTAAGCGAAGTATCGGGTAAATTCCTGCAAGCACTCAACCAGCGACCAGAGATTCAATATGCGCAAACCAACTTCAACCCGAATTTCCCGCAGTTCCAAATGGACATCAATGTTGAACGTGCCAAAGATGCTGGCGTCTCAATCTCTGATATCTTCAATACGATGCAAGGCTATTATGGTGGATTGTACACAACCGACTTTAACAAGTTTGGTAAGCAATTCCGTGTCATGATTCAAGCCAAGCCTTCTGATCGGGCTACTGAGCAATCGATCAACAACATTTACGTGCGAAATGCCGCCGGTCAGCAGGTTGCCATCAGTCAGTTTATCGATCTGAAGCGAATTTACGGTCCGGAAGCTGTTGCGCGATTTAACCTTTTGAAATCAATCAACGTAAACGGTCAGGCTAATCCTGGTTATAGTTCAGGAGATGCGATTAAAGCAGTTCAGGAAGTTGCCGCCGAACATTTGCCATCAAACTACGGATATGAATTTGCAGGAATGACTCGTGAAGAAATTCTTGCCGGCAACCAGGCGATTCTCATTTTCCTACTTAGTCTAGTGTTTGTGTACTTTATCTTAAGCGCGCAGTACGAAAGTTATTTGCTGCCGCTATCGGTGCTGTTATCATTGCCTGTCGGTATTGCGGGAGCCATCGGATTTGTAAATCTCGCAGGCCTCGAAAACAATATTTACTTCCAGGTCGCACTGGTAATGCTCATCGGTCTATTGGCGAAGAACGCGATTTTGATCGTCGAATTTGCGATTCAAAGGCGTAAACACGGAATGGATTTGATTGAAGCAGCAATCGAAGGCGCAAAAGCACGTTTACGTCCGATTTTGATGACCTCATTCGCATTTATTTTCGGATTGTTGCCGTTAGCGTTTTCATCCGGAGTTGGTGCTGTCGGAAACCGATCAATCGGAATGGGAGCAGTAGGCGGAATGTTAATAGGAACCATCTTCGGTGTGTTCGTGATTCCGGTTCTGTTTGTCATCTTCCAATCGCTTCAGGAAAGATTCAGCGGTAAGCCGGTGGCCGACTCAAATGTTGTATTATTAAATCAGGACAATGAAAAAGAATAGTTATAAGATCATATTACTGCTAGTGATGGCAGTCCTTTTACAATCGTGTTTTTCAGCAAAGACGTATCACCGCGAAGAACTTGCAACCGAAAATTTATTTCGTGCGACTCAGGTTTCCACCGATTCATCATCAATAGCTGATCTGCCACTTTCACAACTTTTTACAGATCCAATTCTGCAAAAACACATCGACCGGGCTATTCAGCAAAACCTTGATTTGCAAATCGCACTTCAAAATATCGCTGCTGCAGAAGCTACAATGCGTCAGGGTCGCGTGGGTTATCTTCCCTCGCTAAGCCTTTCGGCAGATCATACGCATCAACAATTGTCTAGGAATTCTCAATTTGGAGCTTTGTTGCAAGATCGAAGCACCGATCAATTTCAGTTTGCAGGAAATCTTTCGTGGGAAGCTGATGTTTGGGGAAAAATTCGCAGTAACAAGCGAGCAACTGAAGCGGATTACCTCGAATCCGTGTTTTCAAAGCATGCGATTCAAACGCGAATTGTTGCTGATGTAGCATCGTCATACTTTCAGCTGTTGGCTTTAGATGCGCAACTTCGGGTAGCTGATTCTACTTTGGCCAACCGAAGAAGTTCAATTGAAACCATTCAGGCTTTAAAAGATGCGGGGAGTGCCAATGAAGTTGGCGTGAAACAAACCGAAGCGCAACTTTATGCCACACAATTGATTATTGAAGACATTAAAGCAAATATTGTGTTTGTTGAAAACGCAATCAGTATTTTGCTGGGCGAATCGCCACGTTCAATTGAGCGCGGTAAATTGGAAGATCAAACCATTGCAGCCGATATAGAAATTGGGCTTCCGGCTACACTTTTAAGCCGACGTCCCGATGTGATTGCAGCCGAATATGCGCTTATCAGCAATTTCGAATATACCAATGTGGCGAGAAGCAATTTTTATCCGTCGTTGCGAATTACGGCAACCGGAGGCTTTCAGAGCATCGACATTCAAAACTGGTTTGATGCCAATTCGCTTTTCGCAAACGTATTATCCGGAATCACGCAGCCCATTTTCAACCGGCGTGAGATCAAAACGCGATATGAAATTGCTCAGGCAAATCAGCGACGGTCTTTGATTCAATTTCAACAGTCGCTTTTAAACGCAGGTCGCGAAGTTTCAGACGCATTACAGGATTATCAGAATGAAACTGCGAAAATGGAAATTCGCACCCGACAACTCGAATCGCTTAAACAAGCAGCGACGTTTTCAGATGAATTGCTCAATTACGGATTGGCCAATTATCTTGAAGTTCTAACCGCAAAAGATCAAGCGCTCAACTCCGAGCTGAATTTGATCGATAATAAATATCGTCAGTTCAACGCCGTTGTGCTTTTGTACCGAGCACTCGGCGGAGGCTGGCAATAATATGAAACCATCAGTTAATTCTGATGGTTTTTTTATTTATTCCACTTTTTAAACGGATTTTTTAGCAGTTGTGAATTGTAATATTTTTGGTCCTGAGTAACTTCAGATCCTAACCAAACTGGTTTTGAAAAAACTTCAGACTCATTCGACAACTCAATTTCAGCAAGTACTAATCCGGCGTTATCACCTAAAAATTCATCAATTTCATAAGTGTGTTCTCCAATTGGAACCAGATATCTGAGTTTTTCAACCGCGCCAGGCTCACACAGTAGCATCAGTTGTTTGGCCTCGTGCAGCGGAATCTCGGTTTCCCATTCATATCGGGTGGTTCCGGTTTCATTGCTTTTTCCTTTAATGGTCAGAAATCCGCTTTCGCCGCGAATTCGCACCCGAACCGTTCTTTCGGGAACAGATGATAAATATCCTTGCGCAATATGTTGTTTTGAGGTGGCTTCTAATTTATAATCGTCACTATTTACAAGGAATTTGCGTTCGATTTCTAACATGGCAGATTTGTTATTTATTCGCAAGTTAACGTTTTCTATACCTCAATTTGTATTTTTACCTTTGCTGATGAAATTTGAAAACCGACAAATGTTTAAAAAGAAGGTCAAAAAGAAACCCAATGCCATTGATTACATATTGTCGTGTTGCAATGAAAACGCATTTCGTCAGACAGATGATGACGATCTCGAAATTCTTGTAGACATCATAAGACTGATTAGACCGTCAAATCCCAACGCTGTCGATGTCAATTTAACCGATTTAATTCGCTTTTTGCAATCAAACCGGGATTGTACCGCGCAACTAGCCGAATATATCAAGCGCGTTTTGCATCGGATGAAATTCAATAAGTTTTTATCTGATGCGGCAATTTTGCAGGATGTCGATTTCTTCTTCGAGATTCGCAAACGGTTGATTGCTAAAATGCTTCCCAACCAGCCGCAGAAGGACCGACTTGAATATGTTCTGAATCAGGTTTTCTATAAAGCTTCAGATACGGTTTGGATCAATAGAATTCCGGTGATGCAGTTGGAAGCTTTGTATGATGTGCTTCAATTCGATTCTATTTACTCAACTGTCGAGAAAGATTCTCCACTTTCGGAATTGCTAATCGCGATGCATTTGCTGACTCAACGAATGAGCGGTCGGGCGATGGAAACTGATGTGGTGAAGATGGTGCCGGAATTTGACGACCTCGAAAGTCCGTTTGCCGCATTCGAAAAAGAACTGCTTTTGGTCGAGGAACGAATTCGGAATTCAGGTCAACACTACATCGAATCAGACGATTTGTCCTATCGGCATATGCAGGTTCTACACAAACAGTGCGAATTGTTCGTCGCGAAAGCATTTAGCAACAGCGCAAAATATGGGATTTCGTTGCGGGTGAATCAAAATTTGCTTAAAATCCGACAACAGCTTGAAAGGTTACGGGTGTTGGTTCCGCTGCTGGTGGCTGAGTCGCCGGCTGCGCGAAAACGCAACAGCATCGATCTGGCGTTACAACTCATCAAATACAATTGTTACAAGAATAACGTTCGAAAATTCATTTCTGAAAGTACGCAGCTCATTTCTTATGAAGTAACCCAACACACGGCCAAAACCGGGGAAACGTACATTACCGAGGGACGGACTGAGTATTGGAAAATGTTTAAGGCTGCGCTCGGCGGCGGATTTATCGTCGGTTTACTGTGCATCATCAAGGTTTTGCTAGGTAAAATTGATACGAGCCCCTTTGCACATGCAATATTATATAGCCTCAATTATGCTGTCGGTTTTATCCTGATTTACCTTTTGGGCTTTACACTTGCTACAAAACAACCCGCCATGACCGCATCGACGTTGGCGAAATCGATCGACGAGGATATTCGCAAAAAGCATCAAAAAACCGGCAAGTACAGCGAATTCGCCATTTTGTTTGCACGTGTGTTCAGATCGCAGTTCATCGCCTTTGTCGGCAATGTCATTATGGCGTTTCCCGTGGCGCTGATCGGTGTTTATCTGATTAATTTGGCTTTTGATTATAACATTGCTGCCGCCAAGAGTTACACGTTGCTGACCGATATTAGTCCGGTCCACTCGCACGCTATTTTCCATGCGGCGATTGCCGGAGTATTCTTGTTTCTATCCGGAATCATCTCAGGAAGTATTGCCAATCGCGACCGACATGGGCAGATTTACTATCGCATTGAAGAGCATCCGGTGCTGAAAAAGAGTTTTGGTAAAGCCCGGACGAAGAAATTCGCAAAACTGTACGAGAAAAAATGGGCGGGAATTGTTTCAAATTTTTGGTTCGGAGTTTTTATGGGAACAACAGGTTCGATCGGCTTTTTCCTTGGTTTGGACCTAGACGTCCGTCACATTACATTCGTCAGCGGAAATCTTGCGTTAGGACTTTTTGGTGCCGATTGGCAAATCACCTTTTGGTTACTTTTCTGGTGTTTACTGGGAATTGGCGTAGTTGGCCTTGTCAACTTTGTCGTGAGTTTCAGCTTATCGTTAGGACTGGCGTTCCGATCAAGAAACATTTCGTGGCTTGAAAGCCGATTTGTGATAGCCTCGATATGGAAGCACTTTAAGCAAAAACCGCTTTCATTCTTTTTTCCGACTAAGAAGAAAGAAGCTTCTGTTGTTGCCAGCGAATACCTGAAATCACATTAGGTATGAATGCGCTTCGAAAGATCATCCACGTTGACATGGATGCTTTTTATGCATCGGTCGAGCAAATGGATAATCCAGAACTTAAAGGAAAGCCATTAGCTGTTGGCGGATCTGAGAATAGAGGCGTGGTTGCCGCGGCAAGTTACGAAGCGAGAAAGTTTGGTGTTCGAAGTGCAATTAGTGGCGCTTTGGCGAAGAAATATTGTCCCGATATTATTTTTGTAAAACCGAGATTTGAACGTTATCGCGAGATATCAGATAAAATTCGGGCAATATTCTACGATTATACTGATTTGGTCGAACCGCTTTCACTTGATGAAGCATACCTCGATGTAACCCAAAACAAAAAGGGGATGATGAGCGCCTCAGTAATTGCGAATCAAATCAGACATCGCATTTTTCACGAAATCGGACTTACCGCATCAGCTGGAATATCGGTCAATAAATTTGTCGCCAAGATCGCATCGGATTTTAATAAGCCAAACGGACAAACCACCGTTGCTCCCGATGAAGTGGAAGCCTTCCTTGAGGCGCTACCGATCAAAAAATTCTATGGCGTCGGTAAAGTAACAACCGAGAAGATGTACCAATTGGGAATCTTTACCGGTTCCGATTTAAAGAGTAAGTCGGCTGAATTTCTGGAAAAGCATTTTGGGAAATCGGGTTTATTCTATTACGATGTGGTTCGTGGCATCCACAATAGTGAAGTCAAACCCTCGCGAAAAGCAAAATCTGTTGCGGCTGAGCATACATTCGACGAAAACCTTTCTTCTGAAATTTTTATGCAAGAGCGCCTTGAGCAAATTGCCGATCAATTGGTGCGCAGAATTCAAAAGCATAAGCTTGCGGCAAAAACCGTTACGCTTAAAATTAAATACAGCGATTTTACGCTACAAACCCGCAGCAAGACGGTTCCGTACTACATTTCCGATAAAGGATTGATTCTGGAGGCAGCAACCGAGCTTTTATATCAGGAAAGGATGAAAGATTCGGTTCGGCTACTCGGCATTTCGCTCAGCAACCTGAATAATGAGGAGAAGAAACGTGCAATCGCAGTTCAGTTGAAATTTGATTTCTAAAAAAAAGGCTACCCAATCGAGTAGCCTTATGTTTTAATCCCTGCTGGATAACTTTGAAATCAGTCTCAAAAATTCGACGTACAGCCAAACTAGCGTTACCATTAAACCGATGGCGCCAAACCATTCCATGTATTTTGGTTGTTTTTGTGCTGCGCCTTTTTCAATCATGTCGAAATCAAGAAACAAGTTTAATGCAGCGATGATAATCACAAAAACGCTGATTCCGATGCTCATTAGCGAGTTTCCATAATGAACCGGAACAAAACTGGTGAACATTGAAAATAACCAACTCACAATGTAATACGTGGCGATCGCAAGAGTAGCTGCAATCACAACCGATCTGAATTGTTGGTTGACTTTAACGATCTTATACTTATACAGTCCGAGACAAACCATAAAAGTGACGAAAGTTGCACCAACCGCTTGAATGACGATTCCCGGGTACATTTGTTCGAAAAACGCCGAAATCCCGCCAATAAATAAGCCTTCAAAAATTGCGTATCCTGGTGCAACAATAGCTGAATGTTGAGGTCGGAATGCCGCAACGAAAACCAGAATCAACCCCACAATTGCGCCGGCAATCATATATGGGAAAATATTATATCCAATCGACCCCAAGTACCAAATCCCGGTAGCCGATGCAACAAGCAAAAGCAACATGATAAATGTTTTGTTCACCGTTCCCGACACGGTCATTGTCTGATCGTAATCAATTAAGATGGTGTCTTGCACCTGATTGCGGTCAAGTTGCGATGTTTCGCTAAACGATTTGTTTTTTAGAAACGGGTTTTGTGATTCGAATTTCATTTTGTTTTGGTTTTGCCCAAATATATAATAAAAACAATTACGTTGATTAATCTTCGATTTGCGATACACGAAGCGTGTTTACCATCCCTTTATCGGTTACAGGCATTGCCGCAAGGTTGATAATCATTTCCCCTTTTTGTACGAATCCGCGCTTTTTAGCAATTTCGTTAATGTGCGTAACGGTATCATCGGTGCTTACAAATTCGTCATAATAAAACGACTTTACGCCCCAGAGCAAATTGAGTTGCGTGAGAATTCGCTTGTTTGATGTGTAAACCAGAATATGGGCGTTTGGTCGCCACGCTGAAATCTGGAACGCCGTGTATCCGCTATTGGTAAGTGTACAGATTGCTTTTGCTTTGATGACGTTGGCCATCATTGCCGCGTGATGACAAATCGATTTTGTGATAAAACGTTTGGTTCGCACTTGTGGCGTGTCTTGAGGCACCTGAATTAGCGGCGAATCTTCAACAGCTTCAATAATCTGAGTCATTTTCTGAATTACCTGAACCGGATAATTACCGACAGATGTTTCGCCCGACAACATAACGGCATCGGCACCGTCCATAACGGAATTCGCAACGTCATTCACCTCGGCGCGTGTTGGCGTAAGGCTTGTGATCATCGTTTCCATCATTTGTGTGGCGATGATTACCGGTATTCTGGCTGTTTTTGCGCGATTAACCAATTTCTTTTGGATTAGCGGAACCTCATGTGCCGGGACTTCCACACCCAAATCGCCACGGGCAACCATTAGTCCGTCGCAGAAGGCCACAATTTTGTCGATGTTCTCAACGGCTTCCGGTTTTTCGATTTTGGCGATTATCGGAATTTTATATTCTGAATGTTCAGCGATGAGTTCCTGTAATTCCTGCAGGTCTTTCGGCGTTCTGACAAATGACAATGCGATCCAATCCACATTCATGCTGATAGCAAAAAGAGCATCTCGCACGTCTTTTTCGGTCAATGCCGGAAGCGATACTTTTGTGTTCGGGAGGTTAACCCCTTTTTTTGATTTTAACGGTCCGCCTTGAACAACTCTCGCGACAACTTCGGTCGATCTGTTGGTTTCAACAACTTCAAAAATCAGTTTGCCGTCGTCAAGTAGAATTCGTTCTCCGGGATTTACATCGTTTGGAAATTCCTTATAGTTCATGTAAACTTTTTGGGCAGTTCCGGGAATATCTTCAGCGGTCGTAAAGGTGATTAAATCGCCATCTCGAACAACAATATCTTCTTTCATCACGCCAACGCGTAATTTTGGTCCCTGAAGATCGGCAAGAATCGCGGTAGTATATCCAAATTCTTCGTTAATAGACCTGATAAGGTCGATCTTCGACTTGACATCTTCGTAATCAGCATGCGAAAAATTGACCCGGAAGACATTTACGCCAGCGTCCATCATCTCCTTTAGAACCTCTCTCGTACTGCACGCAGGTCCGAGTGTTGCTACTATTTTGGTCTTTTTATTAGTCATTCTTAATATTTTAGAAAATTAAATTATTCTTTGATTTTATCTGATCGGTGTTGATTTCATACACGGTTGCAATCTGGTCGATTTGATGCAGCAGTTTTAAAAAATTGTCGGTTTCATCTTCGCCGTTATCAACTTTCAGGATATAATCGACCGTTTTGAATTCCGGCAAAAGATACGCGATCGATGGTGTATCCATCTGAAACAGGTCAGTTGCGGAAATCTTCGGCGCGGATTGAACCTGAATTTTGTTTTGAATTAAGCAATATGAAGTTTCCGTAGTCTCATCCACGTAAGTGAACTTGCTGAAATTTGCATCCCGAAAATCGCCATTTCCTGAAACAGCGGTGTCTTTGGCAAGCAAAATTGGAAGGTTTTTGTTGATTAGGTAGGCTAGAAAATAGTCTTCAACCGAGGTATGAATTGCAATCAACCGAAAGTCGATTTCGTCTAATATGCCGATGCTTAATTTATGAGCAGCCATTTACAACAAATAAGATGTAAAGATAAGATTTATGTGGCACTAACCCTTGAGCTTAGGCTAACTTAACGTTTATTTGTTAACGAAAACGATGTAGTTTTATTGGTTTCAGGCGACTTATTTGTTGATCTTTTCCTGAAATGCAAAATAGGCGCGCTGCGATGCTTTTTCTTCAGCCTTTTTCTTGGAAGTTGCTCTTGCTTTGGCAATTACTTTTTTATCGATACTTAATCGAACGCCATAAAACCGTTGGCCGTCGATGCCATTATCTTCAAAAACATCATAGTGAAAACTCTTTTTGTGTTTTTGGCACCATTCGATCAGCAGACTTTTGTAGCTGGTGATTTTGCCTTCAAGCCGCGTAATGTCGACATAAGGTATGATGACTCGCTTCTGGATAAAATTTTCGCAGTAGGCGTAGCCTTTATCGAGGTAGATCGCACCCACTAAAGCTTCAAAAATATTACCGTGAATGTTGTCGCCAAAATTGCTGAGCGGAATTTTACTTTCCATGAACCTGACCAGATTCAGATCGCGTCCGAGTTCATTAAGGTGTTCGCGACTGACAATTTTTGATCGCATTTTGGTGAGATATCCCTCATCACCGGTTGGAACTTTGCTAAAAAGGTGCGCGGCAATTACGGCGCTAAGCATGGCATCGCCAAGAAATTCGAGTCGTTCGAAATTTATCGGTATGCCGCTTTCGTCAGATTTGTTTGACGAACGATGGGTGAATGCTTTGTGATAACTGCTGATATCGTTTGGCTCGAAGCCGAGAATTTCGGTGATTTCAGCAAAAAAAGTCCCGACGACAGGCGTGCGGGACTTTGTAAATATTCTTCTGAAAATTCTCATAAAATGGCTAGAGATCAACTTTTTTAACGAGCACACATGCATTGTGGCCGCCAAATCCGAAGGTGTTGCTCATTACGACTTTCATATCGCGTTTTTGAGCTTTGTTAAAGGTAAAGTTCAGTTTCGGATCAATGTTTTCATCATCTGTAAAGTGATTGATCGTTGGCGGAACAATTCCGTGTACGATAGACAAAATGGAAGCAATAGTTTCAATTGCGCCGGCTGCACCAAGTAAATGACCGGTCATTGATTTTGTCGAATTGAGATTAAGTGTATATGCGTGGTCGCCAAAAACATGCTGGATTGCTTTGGTTTCGGCAATGTCGCCAAGCGGAGTTGATGTTCCGTGCATATTGACACCGTCAACGTCTTGCGGGGTCAATCCGGCATCGCGAAGACAGTTTAGCATTACGAATTTTGCGCCAAGTCCTTCCGGATGTGGAGCTGTGATGTGATGTGCATCAGCCGACATTCCGCCGCCGCCGATTTCACAATAGATCTTGGCACCACGAGCTTTCGCGTGTTCGTATTCTTCAAGGATCAAAGCACCGGCACCTTCACCGAGAACAAAACCTTCACGGTCTTTATCCATCGGGCGGGACGCTGTTTTTGGATCGTCGTTACGCGTTGAAAGCGCATGCATGGCGTTGAAACCACCCATGCCTGCAATAGTAACCGCTGCTTCTGAACCGCCTGTGACCATTGCATCAGCATGGCCAAGACGAATATAATTGAACGCATCAATTAACGCATTTGTAGACGAAGCACAGGCTGATACCGTGGTAAAGTTAGGTCCGCGGAAGCCATATCTCATTGAAATATGCCCGCCTGCAATGTCAGCGATCATCTTTGGTATGAAAAACGGATTGAACTTTGGAACTCCATTACCGGCGGCAAACGACATAACCTCTTGTTGGAATGTTTCCAGTCCGCCAATTCCTGATCCCCAAATAACACCAACCCGATCTTTATCAACAGAGTCGCTGTCAAGACCTGCGTCTTTTACCGCTTCATCTGATGATACTACGGCATATTGCGCATATTTATCCATTTTGCGAGCTTCCTTCCGGTCGATAAAATCTTCGACATTGAAATTTTTTAGCTCGCAGGCGAACTGCGTTTTAAAGTTTGTGGTATCAAAATAGGTAATAGGAGCAGCGCCGCTAACACCATTGATAAGGCTTTGCCAATATTCACTAACAGTATTTCCGATTGGAGTCAATGCTCCCAATCCTGTTACAACGACGCGCCTTAATTCCATATATTAATAATTAATCTTTAAAGTAATAACACCCATGTCGTCTTATGTCTTTCACAAAGAGAACATGGGTATCAAAATATTTTTGAGTTGTGAAAACAACTGATATTTAAAACAATACACCCATGAATTGACATGGGTGAAGGTATTATTATTTTTTAGCTTCTTCTATGTAAGAAATCGCTTGCCCTACAGTAGCAATGTTTTCAGCTTGGTCATCCGGAATCTGGATGTCAAATTCTTTTTCGAACTCCATGATCAGCTCAACAGTGTCTAATGAATCAGCCCCTAAATCATTTGTGAAGCTCGCTTCTGTTACAACCTCGTTCTCATCAACGCCTAATTTGTCTACAATAATCGCTTTTACTCTTGATGCAATGTCTGACATAATCTCTGTTTTTTAGTATTTAATTTGTTGGCAAAAATAAAAAACTTTATTTTAAAACCGCCGTTTAGTGAATAAATGTGACGACTAATTTACAAAAATTTATTTGTACCTGACTTCGACATAATTTTATTTAATCCCATATATATTGCTTTTTTTTGCACCTTTAACTTTACGCCATGAAAAGCATCGTGATCTTCGCATCGGGTTCGGGAACAAATGCTGAGAATATCATCAGATATTTCAACGCGACAAAATCAGCAAAAGTGGTTGCGGTTTTTTGCAACAATCCCAAAGCTGCAGTTATAGAGAAAGTAGAATCTTACAGTATTCCGCTGATCCTATTCTCGAAAAGCGAATTCTCAACCGGCTTATTTGCCGATCGAATTTCATCTTATGCGCCCGATTTAATCGTCCTTGCCGGCTTCTTATTAATGGTGCCGTCAGTTGTCATCACTAAATTTGAAGGCAAAATCATCAACATCCATCCGGCATTGCTTCCCAAGTTTGGAGGCGCTGGAATGTACGGTATGAATGTTCACAAAGCAGTCGTCGAATCGGGCGAAAGCCAAACCGGGATCACCATTCATTATGTTGACCAGCACTACGATAGTGGCGATATCATCGCGCAATTTAGCACGCCGCTAAACGGTACTGAGACTTGCGAGGAAGTTGCTGCTAGAATTCACGTTTTGGAGCAAACGCATTTCCCGAAGGTAATCGAACAACTACTAATTGAAAAGATTTGAGCACGCCTGATGTTTTTATTTACACCGATGGCGCGGCGAAGGGAAATCCGGGTCCGGGCGGTTACGGCGTCGTTATGGAAATGCCTGCCAAAAATTACCGAAAGGAGTTTTTTGAAGGGTTTCGGCTAACAACCAACAATCGGATGGAACTTTTGGCGGTGATTGTTGGTCTTGAGAAGCTTCGGATATTTCCCACAAAGGTGCTGGTGATATCGGATTCTAAATATGTAGTCGATTCCGTTCAGAAAGGTTGGGTTTTTGGTTGGGAAAAAAAAGGGTTTGCCAATCGAAAAAACGCCGATCTCTGGAAGCGGTTTCTCAAAATTTATCGGCAGCACCACGTCGATTTTAAATGGATTAAAGGTCACAACAATCACCTGCAAAATGAGCGCTGCGACCAACTTGCAGTCATGGCTTCGACTGGAAATCAGCTGAATGTAGACTCGTATTACGAAAACGTCGACTCGAAACTTTTATGAAAAATTTGCGCTTAGCCGGGTTTGCGACTTTAAAAGGAAAAGGTATCTTTGCGGCTTACTTTTAATTGAAAAAATGAACAAGCTACTGATTGTCGGAACCGTTGCATTTGATGCTATTGAAACACCATTCGGAAAGACAGATAAAATCCTGGGCGGCGCCGCAACTTATATCGGGTTGTCTGCAGCTAATTTAAATGTTGATTCAGCGATCGTTTCGGTGGTTGGCGAGGATTTTCCACAGGAATACCTCGATCTTTTGTCGGATAAAGGAATTGACATCAGCGCTGTTGAAATCGTTCCGGGCGGAAAAACATTCTTCTGGAGTGGAAAATATCACAACGATCTGAATTCGCGCGATACCCTCGAAACCCAGCTAAATGTACTTGCTGATTTTCAACCAAAAGTGCCCGCTTCTTATGCTGATGCAGACGTGGTGATGCTTGGAAATCTTCATCCGCTTGTTCAAAGCAGTGTTCTTGATCAGATGAAATCTCGTCCAAAATTGGTTGTACTCGATACAATGAATTTCTGGATGGATTGCGCATTGACGGAACTTCTTGATGTAATTGCCCGTGTTGATGTTATCACAATTAATGACGAAGAAGCACGTCAGCTATCCGGCGAATATTCGCTTTTGCGAGCTGCTGCCAAGATCCAGACAATGGGTCCGAAGTATGTTGTAATTAAAAAAGGCGAGCATGGCGCATTGTTGTTCCATCAAAAAGAGGTGTTTTTCGCACCTGCTTTACCACTTGAAGAAGTTTTTGATCCAACCGGTGCCGGTGATACTTTTGCCGGAGGTTTTTCGGGTTATCTGGCACAAAGCGGCGACATATCTTTCGAAAACATGAAAAATGCGATTGTTTACGGATCAAACCTCGCATCGTTCTGCGTTGAGAAATTCGGAACCGAGAAAATGCAAAATCTCTCGAAAGAAGACGTGGTTCAGAGACTAGCGGAGTTCAAATCGCTGACTCAATATGAACTTGACATAAAATCATAAAAACAATCATGCCCCGAAATTTACGGGGCATTTTTAATTAGATTCACCCTGAATCGCAACGAATAAAATGAGCGATAAAATAACTCACGAATGCGGAATTGCTTTCTTAAGATTGCTAAAGCCGCTTGAATATTACAAGGAAAAGTACGGAACTGCTTTCTACGGAATCCAGAAGATGTATCTGTTGATGGAAAAGCAACACAACCGCGGACAGGACGGAGCCGGTTTTGCCAGCATTAAAATGGATGTAGATCCCGGAGAACGCTACATCAGTCGGGTTCGAAGCAACAATCCGCAAGCTATTCAAGATGTTTTTAGCCAAATCAATGAGCGGATCAACGATGAAATGGCGGCACATCCCGAATACTCAAATGATGTTGCGGCACAAAAGAAAAATCTGCCTTACTTAGGAGAGATTTATCTCGGTCACGTGCGGTACGGAACTTTTGGAAAAAACAGCATCGAAAGCGTTCACCCGTTTTTGCGCCAAAATAACTGGATGCACCGAAACCTGATTGTTGCCGGAAATTTCAACATGACCAATGTTGCTGAGCTTTTCCAAAGTCTGGTTGAACTTGGTCAACATCCAAAGGAAATGGCCGATACGGTCACGGTAATGGAAAAAATCGGACACTTTTTGGATGATGAAGTTACTGATCTCTATCAGGAATGTAAAGTAAACGGGTATTCAAAGCGCGACGCATCGCCGGTGATTGCTGAGAAACTCGACGTAGCGAAAATTCTCCGTCGCGCGTCAAAAGGATGGGATGGCGGTTACGCGATGGCGGGATTATTCGGTCACGGTGACGGATTTGTTTTTCGCGATCCGGCCGGAATCAGACCTGCCTATTACTACCAGGATGATGAGATTGTGGTGGTTGCCTCAGAACGACCGGTTATTCAAACGGCCTTTAACCTCGAATTCGACAAAATCAACGAATTAAAACCGGGTCATGCCTTAATCGTTAAAAAAGGCGGCACCATTACCGAACAGGAAATCATTGCGCCGGTTGTCAAAAAATCGTGTTCGTTCGAACGAATCTACTTCTCGCGAGGTAGCGATGCTGAAATCTACCAGGAACGAAAGGATCTTGGCCGATTGATCCTGCCCGCGGTTCTCGACGCGATTGAAAGCGATACCGACAACACCGTGTTTTCGTACATACCAAATACGGCTGAAACGTCGTTCTTTGGAATTGTTGAAGCCGCTCAGGATTTTTTGAATCAGCGCAAAAACAACTTCATTCTCGAAAACCGAAATACACTTACAAAAGAAACGTTACAAGAACTTCTTAAAGTTAAGATCAGAACCGAGAAAGTAGCGATCAAAGATGCTAAACTTCGCACGTTTATTACCGAAGACAGCAGTCGCGACGACCTTGTAGCCCATGTTTACGACGTAACCTATGGCGTTATCAAGCCGTCAGATAATTTGGTGATTATCGACGACAGCATCGTTCGGGGAACAACCCTAAAGATGAGCATCATTAAAATGCTTGACCGGTTGAAACCAAAACGAATCGTGATTGTTTCTTCGGCGCCGCAAATCAGATATCCGGATTGCTACGGAATCGATATGGCGAAATTGGAAGGATTGGTAGCGTTTCGCGCCGCACTTGAGCTTTTACAAGAGCGTAGGCTATATCATATTGTTGATGAGGTTTATCAAAAGTGCAAACAACAGGAGAATTTCAATGATACTGAAGTCGTAAACTATGTAACTGAAATCTATGCGCCGTTCGAACCGCAAGAGATTTCAGATAAAATAGCCGAGATGCTGAGCTCGCCGGAGATCAAAGCAGAAGTGAAGATTATCTTCCAAACGGTCGAGAATTTACATATCGCATGTCCGAAGAATATGGGCGACTGGTACTTTACGGGCGACTATCCGACTCCGGGTGGAAATCGCGTTGTGAACCGCGCATTTATGAATTTTTATGAAGGAAAAGATGCAAGAGCGTACTAAAACTCCTATGTTTGAGTATTTTATCGACTATAATAGCCGTTTATCTAAAATATTTGTCGCAGGCTAACAACCACTATACATTTGGAGGACCATAGCATTAGTAGGTTAAGTTTATGGTAGATTTGGGGCAAAAAGGGTGAAAGAAATTTCACCTTTTTTATTTTGTATACTTCTGAAATTCTGCTGATTCGATTCTTTTTTTTTCAAACTTTCATACTGTAAATCATACCTGTCTGTCGCAGTGCTTTCTGCTTTAGATCAGTCATAATTCATTGTAACCCGGTCTGAAAACCACCAATTCGGCCGCAGCCCCGATAGAGCCGGCATCCTTGCGCGATAGCTGCAAGATATAGGCGAAAGCGGGAATTGCTGCCATAAAAAAAAGTGCCACAAAAATTGCGACACTTTCCAGACTATTAAAGGTAAATCTATTTATCCAGCGCATATCGGCGAGCCACTTCTTCCCAATTAATCACGGCAAAAAATGCTTCGATATAATCAGGTCGGCGGTTTTGATAATTCAAATAATACGCGTGCTCCCAAACATCCATGCCCAAAATCGGCGTTCCACCGCAACCAACATCCGGCATTAACGGATTGTCCTGATTTGCCGAGGAACAAACTTCAAGCTTGCCGCCTTCATGCACACAAAGCCAAGCCCATCCCGAACCAAATTGAGACGCTCCGGCTTTAGCAAATTTCGCTTTAAACTCCGCAAAACTTCCAAAATCGCGCTCAATGGCATCGGCCAGTTCACCTGTTGGCTCACCACCACCGTTTGGCGACATGATTTTCCAGAAAAGATTGTGATTGTAATATCCGCCACCATTGTTTCGAACCGCGGTATTTGACTTGTCTAAATTAATCAGAATATTCTCAATTGTCAAACCTTCAAGCTCAGTGCCTTCAATAGCTGCGTTCAAATTCGTCGTGTATGCATTGTGATGTTTCGTATGGTGAATTTCCATCGTGCGCGCATCAATATGTGGTTCCAAAGCATCGTATGCATAAGGTAATTTTGGTAGTTCAAAAGCCATAATCGTTGTTTTAATGGTTTGTAAAAAATTTTATCAAATTTAATCAATTAACTTTGGATATATTTCGGCACCCTGATTTTTTTCAGGAGCTGATCCTGCTTTTCACTGCAATCTTTTTCGAAATTTGCCTCGCTACCGCCGGCATTTCAAAAAAGGATTTCCGCTGCAATCAGGGCTAGGGCCACGGTATTCACAACTAAACAATCCGAAGATTTGGAACGGCATTCATTCTCATTATACAACGCCTCGGCAGGTTCGGGAAAAACCTATACGCTGGTTAAGGAATATCTTAAAATCATCCTTAGCGCAACCACCAACGACGCATATCGGCACATTTTAGCCATCACATTTACAAACAAGGCCGTCCATGAAATGAAATCGCGGATCGTGTCGAGTTTGTCCGAATTTACAAAAGATAATCCAAAGGAAAAAACTTTGGCGCTGATGGAACACATTTCGCACGAAACCGGTTTGCCCGGTCCGAAGATCCAGCAAAAAGCGCGTGACATCATCCGGCACCTGATTCACAATTACGCGGCTTTTGACATTTCGACCATCGATAAATTCACACATAAAGTCATTCGCGCCTTTGCGCACGACCTTAATTTATCGCTCAATTTTGAGGTTTCGCTCGACACCGATAATCTTCTTGCCGAAGCCGTCGACGCGTTGATTGCTCAGGCGGGCGACAATGAAGCGCTGACCAAATTGCTGCTCGATTTTACAATGGAAAAAGCCGACGACGACAAAAGCTGGGATGTTACCAGGGAAATCCTCGATGCCGGAAAACTATTGCTTAACGAGAATAACCGACAGGAAGTTTCACATATCCAACAAACATTGCTAACCGAATTCTCATCGATCAAACAACAGTTGCGACATAAATCCAAGTGTTATGAGGACGATTGTGTTGAATCGGTCGAAAAAGCCTTTGAACTTTTAGAGAAAAATGGTGTCGATCTGGCGTCGTTCTCAAGCAGGCACTTTCCGAACCATTTGCAAAGCATTCGCGAGCGACGTTACAATCCGGCTCTCAAACGCTATTTTGAACCCGAAGATATTAAGGTCAACAAAGCGGCTAAAGATCGTGCAATCATCGAAAGCCTGACGCCTGAACTTTTAAGCATCTTGGAAAAGGTGTACGAGAATTATTCGCAACGCGATTTTTGCAACGCGTTTTTAAAAAACATTACGCCATTATCACTTCTGGGAACGGTTAACGGCGAACTCAGCCGAATTCAGGAAGAGCAAAATGTACTTTCGATAGCTGAGTTCAATAAAATAATTAACGAGCAGATCCAGAATCAGCCGGCGCCGTTTATTTATGAAAGGATAGGAGAGCGTTACAAACATTTTTTCATCGACGAATTTCAGGACACATCCGAGATGCAATGGCAGAATTTGATTCCGCTGATCAACAACGCGATTTCCTCAGAACATCCGGTTCTTGGCAAGGGAACATTGATGATTGTCGGCGATCCAAAGCAGTCGATTTATCGTTGGCGTGGCGGAAAAGCTGAGCAGTTTATCGCGTTGGCGAATAGCGAAATCCCGTTTAATACCGTTGATGTCAACATTCAATCGCTTGATACGAATTTCAGGAGTTATTCGGAGGTGATTAATTTCAACAACGATTTCTTCAGAATGCTTGCAAACGAATTTACATATCCCGATTACCGCGATTTGTATGAAAACCATTCGTTTCAAAAGACCAATGCTAAAACCGGGGGTTACGTCAACATCTCGTTTATCGATGAAACTGCGGTGGCAAACGGACCTGAAAAAGTGGAACTTTTTGCCAAGACAACAGTTGCCACCGTTAACGAAGTACTGCAAAAGGGATTTTCATACCGCGACATTGCGATCCTGACCCGGAAGCGGCATCATGGCGTTGCGGTTGCGCAGGAGCTCACGGCTGCAGGAATTCCGATTATTTCGTCTGAAACGCTTTTGCTGACAAATTCGGCTGAAGTCAGGTTTTTAATAAATGTTTTAAAATATTTGAAAAACCACGCCGACCTGGAATCAAAAGCTGATTTTTTGATTTATCTCGCGCCCATTATCGCGCCTGAAATGCAGGTTCACGATTTTGTTTTGAACGGCCATCTGAAATATACTGAAAGCGAATTTGAGCTATGGATTAAATCGTTTGGAATAAATATCTCGTTTGATGATTTGCGTAAAAAATCGCTTTACGAGGTCGTTGAATCGGTGTTGCGAATTTTTCTGAAAATTGAAAAAAGCAATGCGTATATTCAGCATTTTCTAGATATAATTTTGGAACGCGACATAAAGAACATGTCGGGAATTAGTGATTTCCTTGAATTTTGGGACAAGAATTCAGAGAAGTTGAGCATTCCGTCTCCGGAGGAGAGCGATGCCGTTCGTATTCTGACGATCCATAAATCGAAGGGACTGGAATTTCCAGTAGTCATATTTCCATTTGCAGAAGAAGATTACTCGCGCAAACCCAAAGATAAATTATGGGTTGAAGCCGATTCTGAAGTATTTGGATTGCCGAAAGTGCTGATTGATAACAGCAAATCAGTTGAAGGTTTTGGCGATGTGGCTTCGGCGGCATACTTGCAGAAAAAGCAGGAAGAATTGTTGGATAATATAAACGTCCTATATGTCGCATTGACCAGAGCTGAAGAGCAATTATATGTTATTTCTGCGATGAATTTGAGGAAAAATGGCGAGCCGCCTGAGAATTGCTTGTCAGCTTTCCTGATAAAGTATCTCGATTTTGTCGGGAAATTCGACACAGCAGTCAGGAACTACGAGTTTGGCGATCCGGCTCGTATTTCAGCATCGTCAAAGGCGATCGAGTCAATGCCTGAAATCACTATGGTCAAGCAGCCAATGGATCTTCGTCAGGCTAAAATCGCCAGAAAAGAGTCGCTTATGTGGGGAACCAAACAACAGGAAGCGATTGAATATGGAAATGTCATTCATGAAATCATGGCCAATGTAAAATCAGCCGATGATGTTGTATTCGCCGTAACCCTTGCCCTTGAAGATGGATCGATAACTTCAACACAAAGGCAAAACGTAGAAGATCAGATTAATCAAATTTTAAATCATGAGGATTTGCGCGACTATTTTTCGAAAGATCACAAAATTCTAAACGAACAAGTAATCATCAGAAAAGAGCAAACGCCGATAAAACCTGACCGAATGGTAATCGGTCGAAACAACGAAATTCTGTTGCTTGATTATAAGACGGGGGAACATAAGGCGGGATATGTTCAACAACTGGAATCGTATCAGATGGCGATCGAGCAGATGGGTTATCGCGTATCTAAAAAGGCGTTGGTCTATATAGGTGAGGAATTAAAAGTCGTAAATTTGTAAACATAATCAAACTAGAAAATATGTACGGAAAGATCAAAACTTTTCTTCAGGAAGAGCTTCAAACCATCGAGGAAGGCGGAATTTTCAAAAAAGAGCGGGTAATAACTTCGGCGCAAGGAGCTGAAATTACGATTTCAACCGGTGAAAAAGTGTTGAATTTTTGCGCGAACAATTACCTTGGATTGTCATCGCATCCGCAGGTGATTCAAGCAGCCAAAGACACAATGGACAGTCATGGATTCGGAATGTCGTCTGTTCGTTTCATTTGCGGAACCCAGGATATTCATAAAGAACTTGAGCAGAAAATCGCCAATTTCTACGGAACAGAGGATACGATTTTGTATGCGGCGGCTTTTGATGCCAATGCGGGAGTTTTCGAGCCATTGCTTGGAGAGAAGGATGCGATAATTTCTGATTCGCTCAACCACGCTTCGATTATTGATGGGGTTCGCCTTTGCAAGGCCGCGCGCTACCGATATGAAAACAGCAACATGGACGATCTCGAGCAGCAATTGATCAAAGCAAACGAGGCGGGCGCCAGATTTAAAATCATTGTAACCGACGGCGTATTTTCAATGGATGGCGTAGTAGCGCCACTTGACCAGATTTGCGACCTTGCTGATAAATATGATGCGCTGGTGATGGTTGATGAAAGTCATGCTGCCGGATTTATCGGAGCTACGGGAAAAGGTACGCTTGAAGCTAAAGGTGTCATGGGACGTGTTGATATTGTAACAGGCACACTTGGAAAGGCACTTGGGGGTGCGATGGGCGGTTATACTACTGCTAAGAAGGAAATTATCGAAATGCTACGACAGCGTTCAAGACCTTATCTGTTTTCGAACTCGCTTGCACCGGCCATTGTTGGAGCGGCGATTAAAGTATTTGATATGCTCGAAAACGATACTGCTTTGAGAGATCAATTGGAGTGGAATACAAATTACTTCAAAGCCGGAATGAAGAAAGCCGGGTTTGATATTATTGAAGGCGATTCAGCCATTGTGCCGGTAATGTTGTACGATGCAAAGCTGTCTCAAACCATGTCGAATGAACTGTTGAAAAGAGGTATTTATGTGATCGGATTCTTCTTTCCTGTTGTGCCAAAAGACAAAGCTAGGATTCGGGTTCAACTTTCTGCGGCCCATACGAAGGAACAACTTGACAAGGCGATTGACGCATTTGTAGAAGTGGGGCGCAATTTGGGTGTAATTGAGTAGTTTAGGAACCTCTAAAATTATGTTATTTTTTAACATTTCGCTTTGCTGTTAAAATTTAACATAGTACTTTTGTTACATAACTTTGTAACTAAATAATCAAATCAAGTATGAAACATCTTAACAAACTTGTTGCTGCACTCTTTATGTTTGCCGGCTTGAGTTCACAAGCTCAGGACGACAATAATAAGTGGGCAATAACATTCGGAGCAAATGCCGTTGACACAAGGTTCAGCGCTGCATCAAGTCTGGAGGACCAATTTGGTCAGTACTTCGACGCAAAAGACAACTGGAACATTCTTCCTTCAGTTTCTTACCTTAATGTATCAAGATACGTAGGGTCAGGATTCTCTGTTGGTGTAACAGGGTCAGTAAACAGAATTACAAGATTCGTAAACGAAAGAGTTGGAACTTCATTGGATTATGAAGTAACAAATCCTGGTGATTTGACGTACTACGCTGCTGATGCAGAAATTAAATATGGCTTCATGAGCCTTTTGAATTCAAAAGTAATTGATCCGTCTATTCACTTAGGTGGAGGTTATACTTGGTATGATGACAATGGAGCTGGAACTGTTAATGGAGGTCTTGGTTTGACTTTCTGGTTCTCAGAAACTGTTGGTCTTGCTTTGAAATCTACTTATAAGCATTCTTTCGAAGATGAGAGAATGGTTCACCCTTCACACATGCAGCACTTCGCTGGTCTTACTTTCAAATTCGGAGGTAAAGATACAGATGGTGACGGTATCTACGACAGAGATGATGCTTGTCCTGAAGTTGCTGGTCCTAAAGAGCATAATGGTTGCCCTGACACAGACGGTGATGGAATCATTGACAGAGATGACGCATGTCCAGAACAAGCTGGTCTAGCTCAGTTTAACGGTTGTCCTGACACAGACGGTGACGGAGTTGCAGATAAAGATGACGCTTGTCCTGAAGTAGCTGGTCTTCCAGCAATGAATGGTTGCCCTGATACTGACGGTGATGGTGTAACTGATGCATCTGATAAATGTCCAACTGTTGCTGGTCCTGCTGAAAACGGAGGATGCCCATGGCCAGATACTGACGGTGACGGAGTTCTTGATAAAGACGATCGTTGTCCTGAGGTAAAAGGTACTGTTGCAAACAATGGTTGCCCTGAAATGTCAGAAGAGCAAGTTTCTAAACTTAACGCTTACGCTAAAACAATTTTGTTCAACAGCGGTAAAGCAACGTTCAAACCACAAACGCTTCCTGTTCTACGTGCAATTTCTGACATCTTGAAAGAGTTCCCTGCATCTCGTTTCATGATCGAAGGTCACACAGATTCAGACGGTAGCAACGCACTTAACCAAACGCTTTCTGAAAACAGAGCTGCAGCAGTTAAGAACTACCTAATCGAAAACGGAATCGCTGAAGACAGACTTCAATCTGCTGGTTACGGTGAAACTAAGCCAATCGATACTAACAAAACTGCTAAAGGTAAAGCTAACAACCGTCGTGTTGAAGTGAAACTTATCAAGGAGTAATTGTTTCGAAAATAAATGATGAAGAACGCCCCTATTTAGGGGCGTTTTTTTATTTTTAGCACATGAGTAAAGACACTTTTCTTCGTAAGATCGCACGTCAGGTTTTAGCCGATCACAGACAAAATTTGCTTACAACCACAATCGTTCTGCCAAATCGACGCGCAAAGGTGTTTTTGGTTGAAGAGCTCCGAAAAGAAGCGCCACATAATTTATTTTCTCCTGAAATAATCAGTGTCGAGCAGTTTGTTCAAGACATCGCCGACCTTCGTGCCATCGATAATATTGAAGTTTTATTCGATTTTTATACGGTCTACCAATCTCTTATTCCAACCTCGCAACAGCAAAAATTCGAAAATTTTGCCAACTGGGCTAAAACGCTACTGCAGGATTTTAATGAGATCGATCGGTATCTTCTCGATCCAAAGATGATTTTGTCGTATTTGAAAGATATTGAAGACATTAAAAAGTGGGGAGTTGAGCCTGAGCAAAAAACACCGCTACTTGAAAAGTATATTGACTTTTGGAAGATGTTGCCGCAGTATTACGAATCGTTGTACGCGCATTTGCTTAAGCAACGGAAAGGCTATCAAGGCATGATCTATCGTGAGGCACTTCGCAATCTCGAGCACTTTTCAAATAACAATCAGCGGCAATTTATCTTTGCGGGCTTTAATGCGTTGAACGCAGCCGAAGAACGTATTTTTCAGCATTTACTTGCCAACGATCAGGCAAAAGTTTATTGGGATGTTGATGGGGTTTTCCTCAAAAATAAATTACATGATGCCGGTTTATTTACCCGCAGATTCAAATCGGAGTGGAGCTACTATAAAACTAATTCATTTGAGTGGATTGCAGACGATTATAGTCAGCCGAAAACCGTCAACGTAATCGGTACGCCGAAAACCATCGGACAGGCTAAAATTGCCGGAAGCATCATCGAAAAAATTATTGAGGACCGCGGAATAGAAAATCTCGACCGCGTGGCCATCGTTCTGGGTGAGGAGAATCTATTAATTCCGCTACTTTATGCTCTTCCGTCTGATATTGAGGCGATGAATATAACGATGGGCTATTCAGCGCGCAATAATCCGGTTCAGATTCTAATATCAAAAATATTTAAACTTCATACCCATGCCTTAAGTCGGCAGAATGAGAGTTATGTGATGTATTACAAGGACGTGCTTGACATTTTAACTCATCCGTTATTCGAGCCGTTTGCTGAAACAAAGCACATCGTTAGATTAATTAAAGAGAACAATTTTACATTTATCTCACATCAACGCCTGTTTCAATTATACGACTCAGATTCGGCGCTGTTCAATGCCGCATTTACCAAATGGGATGACGGCGCTTTAGCATCTATTAGTCGGGTTGGAGAACTGCTTTTACTATTAAAAGAGAAGCTCGACCGCGACAATGAGGAAGCGAAAATTACCAAAGCATTTGTGTATGCCGTGTACAAAGTTGTCAATAAAATTCACAGTTATATCGATCTCAATCCCGACGTTGTGTCGATTGAAACGTTACATTCGGTTTACAAACAAACCATTGACTTAGCTGAGGTTTCATTTGAGGGTGAACCGTTGACAGGTTTACAGGTAATGGGCGTCTTAGAAAGCCGTGTTTTGGATTTTGATACCGTTATTGTAACCTCGATGAATGAAGGAAAGTTTCCGGCGGGCAAGTCGTCAAATTCCTTTATACCATATGATGTGAAAGTTGAGTACGGGCTACCGACTTTCAAAGAAAAGGATGCGATTTACACCTATCATTTTTATCATTTGCTTCAGCGTGCACAGAATATTTACCTTCTTTATAATACCGATAGTGAAGGTTTAGATGGCGGGGAAAGAAGTCGGTTTATTACGCAGCTTGAGGTTGAAAGACAGGACTCGCACGTTTTAACGCATCAAATACACAATGCGATTGTTCCGCCTGATTCGGGTCGGGAGCCGCTCGTCATTGAAAAGTCGGATGCAGTAATGGCTCGACTAAAAGAAATTGCATCTAAAGGTTTTTCACCTTCAGCGCTTACCAGCTATATCCGAAATCCGCTAACATTTTACAGGCAGAAAATCCTAAAGATCCGTGAGACTGAAGAGGTTGAAGAAAGCATTGCTGCAAACACATTAGGAACTGTTATCCATGCTGTTTTACATGATTTGCATCAGCCGCTGATCAGACAGGTTTTACGTGAAGCCGACCTTCTGGCGATGCAAGGAATGATCGATGTTGAAGTACGTAAGCAATTTGCAGAAATATATAAGGAGGGAAATATCACCAAAGGGCGAAATTTACTTGCTTATGAAGTTGCAAAGCGAAACATCGAGAAATTCATCAAAATGGAACTTCAGGATATTCGTGATGGTGCCGAAATTGTGATATTGGCCTTAGAGAAAACCTACGCGCGAGAGATTAATCATCCATCCTTTGAATTTCCGATAACCATCGCCGGCAATGTTGATAGGATCGACAGGTTCAACAACCGACTGCGAATTATCGATTACAAAACCGGCCGTGTCGAAGCAGGTGATGTTTGTCTGAAACAGTGGGGCGGACTAACCGAAGATCCAAAAAACGAGAAGATAATTCAGCTTCTTACATATGCATTTGTGACAGCAAGCGAATTTAATTTCGAAGAGACAATCGCCGGAATTTATTCATTCAAAAATATGAAGACCGGATTTTTGCCATTCGAATATCATGAAAATAAGGTAAAAGTAAAATCGATTGACGCTGAAATTCAGTCCGGATTTGAAGCACAATTGATACTGCTGTTAAGTGAGATTTTCGATCAAAATACGCCGTTTACTGAAAAACTTACTTAATTTTTCGGACGAATTTTAAAAAGGCAACTGCAAGTTCGTCGGCGTTTTCGATATGCGACATATGTCCATCCGGAAAGGTCACGACGTCAACGCGATCGTATTTTTGAAACTCAGCGGTCTCCTCAAAATTCAATACGGGATCTTTTTCGCCCAGAATCAAAAGCGTGGAAAATTGATTATTAGCCAAGAGAAACTCGCGGTCTTTTCTGATTTTCATTCCTTCAAGAGTTGCAACGATTCCTTGTAGCGGTGTTTTGAGCGCTTCAGACCTCACGTGTTCGATTTCAGTTTGAAGCCGAATCCGGTTGTTCGCACTAAAAAGATTTCCGACAGCAAGTTTTACGAAATTCGCATATCCCTGTTTAACAGCTGCAATCGCCCGATCGCGGTTGATTTTTCTCTCATCGCTATCCGCTTTTGGGGTGCTGTTAATCAGTCCGATGGCGCGAATCATTGTCGGATATTTTTCGGCAAAAGCCAATGCGACATAGCCGCCCATAGAATGACCGGCAATAATCGCTTTGCTGATTTTCAACGATTGCAACACGGCATGAACGATTTCGGCATTTTCCTCCATCGAATGCACATAGCCCAGACAATCTGTTTTGCCATGTCCCAATAAATCAATAGTGATAACGCGAAACGACTGGGAAAGCACCGTTGAAAGCGCTTTCCACATCGTTAAATTTTCAAGGAAGCCATGTAGTAACACTATAACTTTACCTTCGCCTACATCAGTAAAATTGACGGAAATGTTTTTATATGAAACCGAGTTCATTTAGGCCGGCATTGGAGTATTCATTAAACTTTCAATTTCCTCAGCTTCGATCGGGATATTTCGCATTAAGTTGAATGGTTCGCCGCTTGATTGAACAACCACGTTGTCTTCAAGTCGGATTCCAAATCCTTCTTGCGGAATGTAAATCCCCGGCTCAACGGTAAACACCATATTTGCTTGCATCGGTTCGTGAAGCAATCCGTAATCATGTGTGTCAAGTCCGAGGTGGTGAGAAGTTCCGTGCATAAAATACTTTTTATATGCAGGCCAATCTTTATTTTCATTTTTTACATCAGCCTGATCCAATAGGCCAAGTCCGATTAATTCGGAAGTCATAATCTTACCAACTTCTAAGTGATAATCTTTCCAAAGAGTGCCGGGAACAAGCATTTTGGTTGCTTCATTCTTCACTCGAAGTACGGCATTATAAACCTGTTTTTGTCTTTCAGAATAACGCCCCGATACCGGAATCGTGCGCGACATGTCACTTGAATAATTCGCATATTCAGCGGCCACATCAAGCAAAATAAGGTCTCCGGCTTTACATTGCTGGTTGTTCTGAATATAATGCAAGACATTGGCGTTGTTGCCCGATGCGATAATCGGAGTGTAAGCGAAACCTTTCGAACGATTGCGGACGAACTCGTAGATCAACTCAGCTTCGATCTCATACTCAGTTACGCCAGGCTTTACAAATGAAAGCACTCGTCTGAAACCTTTTTGAGTAATATTGCACGCATGCTGTATCAAATCAATTTCTTCCTGCTCTTTTACCGAACGTAGCCGCTGTAAGATTGGATTGCTTTTGGCAACAGTATGCGCCGGATATTTCTCTTTCCACCACTTTACAAAACGAGCCTCACGGGTTTCGGTTTCGACCGTTGCGCGATAATGCTCATTCGTATTAATGTACATCGTTTCGGCATAAGTCATCAGTTCGTTAAGCACCTTTTCGAAATCCTGCAACCAATGAACGTTTTTGATGCCGCTAATCTTGAAAGCACGTTCTTTGGTAAGTTTTTCACCATGCCAAACCGCAATGTGATCATTGGTTTCAGTCAAAAATAAAATCTCGCGTAAATGCTCGTATGGCGCGTCGGGAAAGAGAACAAGTATGCTTTCTTCCTGGTCAATTCCGCTTAGGTAAAAAATATCGCGGTGCTGCTGAAACGGGATGGTACTGTCGGCACTAATCGGATAAATATCGTTGGAATTAAACACCGCAATGCCTTTGGCTTTCATTTGCGATGTAAATTTTTTGCGGTTTTCTATAAATAGTCGGTTGGAAATCTGGTCGTATTTCATTGTAAATTCTAATCTGGTTCTAGGTCAAAAGTACAGAATTTAGCACCGTTTAATAGTTAAAATCCGCCAAAATCGACAGTTGCGTTTTTCGATGTTTAAAATCAGTATAAATAGTCGCAAACGTTTTAGTTATTTTGGAAATAGGCGTATTTTTGTGTGATTTTAAACAAATTCTTCTTATGGCAAAATCTGCGCTATTAAAGTCGTCCGTAGCTAAAAAGTACTGGATGGCTCTTACAGGTTTATTTTTGTGCGTCTTTCTCGTTGGTCACCTGGCCGGAAACCTGCAACTTATCTTTGGTGATTCGCTTCAATTTAACCAGTATGCATTATTCATGACGTCAAATCCTGCCGTTAAAATTTTGTCGTATTTGACGTATTTTTCTATCGTTTTTCACTCGATCGACGGAATTCTACTGGCGTTTCAAAATAAAAAATCTCGTCCCGTTGGCTATGCGATGGAACGTCAGGAGGCGAACACCAACTTTCCAGCTAGAAACATGGCGGTTCTGGGAACAATCATTTTGGTATTCATTGTGACGCACATGATTCACTTCTGGGCTCCAATGCATTTTGACAACAAGATGCCTCTTCTAAAGACTGAAATCAATGTTCAGCCCGGTGCTCCAAAACAAGAGTTCTATCTTACGGTAGCAGGTTCTTATATGCCGGTTAACGGAGTTGAAGTGAGAAACCGCACTGAGTTTTTTGACCCGAATGCAGGAGTTAAAATTGGCGAAGGTTACAAAGATTTGTATAAGTTAACTGTTGATTTCTTCAAAGATCCGAACTACGGTTTAATTTATACCATTCTTTATGTTCTTGCGATGGCTACTCTAGGTTTCCATTTATATCACGGATTCGTTAGCGCTTTTCAGTCGCTCGGAATGAACAACAGAAAATACAATTCGCTCATCAAAAATTTCGGCCGACTTTTCTCTATTGTCGTTCCGGCATTGTTCGCGATTATTCCACTTTACATTCATTTTCTTCTAAAAGCTTAATATATGGCGTTAGATTCTAAAATTCCCCATGGTCCTATATCGGACAAATGGACAGATTATAAAAACCACATCCGTCTTGTAAACCCGGCTAACAAACGTAATATCGACGTGATCATCGTTGGTACCGGACTTGCCGGAGGTTCTGCAGCAGCTACTTTGGCTGAGCTTGGTTATAATGTAAAAGCATTTTGTTTCCAGGATTCGCCTCGTCGCGCGCACTCGATTGCAGCGCAAGGTGGTATTAATGCGGCAAAAAACTATCAAGGTGATGGCGATTCAATTTTCCGACTTTTCTACGATACTGTAAAAGGTGGCGATTATCGCGCTCGTGAAGCAAATGTTCACCGTTTAGCTGAAGTTTCAGGCAACATCATCGACCAATGTGTCGCGCAAGGTGTTCCTTTAGCTCGTGAATATGGAGGACTGCTCGATAACCGTTCATTTGGCGGTACGCTTGTTTCAAGAACATTCTACGCAAAAGGACAAACCGGACAGCAATTGCTACTCGGAGCGTACTCTGCAATGAACCGTCAAATTGGACGTGGTAAAATCAAAATGTACAACCGTCATGAAATGCTTGAGCTGGTTGTTGTTGATGGCAAAGCACGTGGAATAATCGCTCGTAACCTCGTGACTGGTGAACTTGAGCGTCACTCGGCACATGCTGTCGTAATCGCATCAGGTGGTTACGGAAACGTATTCTTCCTGTCAACTAATGCAATGGGAAGTAATGCTACTGCCGCCTGGAAAATCCACAAAAAAGGAGCGTTCTTCGCAAATCCGTGTTATACGCAAATTCACCCAACCTGTATTCCGGTTTCCGGAGATCATCAGTCGAAGTTGACACTTATGTCTGAATCACTCCGAAATGACGGCCGAATCTGGGTTCCGAAAAATATCGAAGACGCCAAAGCTATTCGCGAAGGGCGCAAAAAAGCAACCGACCTGGCTGAAGCAGATCGCGACTACTACCTAGAAAGGCGTTATCCTTCATTTGGTAACCTCGTTCCACGTGATATCGCTTCCCGCGCAGCTAAAGAAAGATGTGATGCCGGTTACGGTGTCAACAAAACCGGTGAAGCCGTTTATCTTGATTTTGCCGCTGCTATCGAACGCTACGGTCGCGATCAGGCTCGTATTAAAGGTCTGAATACTGAAGATAAGACGCTTGTCACAAAACTTGGACGTGAAGTTATCGAAAGCAAATACGGTAACCTCTTCCAGATGTATGAGAAGATTGTTGACGAGAATCCTTATGAAACACCGATGATGATTTACCCGGCGGTTCACTACACCATGGGCGGGACATGGGTTGATTACAACTTGATGACAACCATCCCTGGTTGCTTCTCGATTGGTGAATCAAATTTCTCGGATCACGGTGCAAACCGACTCGGAGCATCAGCCTTAATGCAAGGTCTTGCCGACGGATATTTCGTTCTTCCTTATACTATCGGTGACTATCTTTCCGATGATATCCGAACTGGAACTATCTCAACCGATCTTCCTGAATTCGTAGAAGCTGAAAACGGTGTTCGCACGCAACTTGAAAAATTCCTCAACAATAACGGATCACATTCAGTAGATTATTTCCACAAGAAATTAGGAAAAATCATGTGGGATAAAGTTGGAATGGCGCGTAACGCTCAAGGTCTTACCGAGGCGATCAGCGAAATTTCAAATCTCCGCGATGAATTCCACCGCGAGGTACGTGTCCCGGGCGATATGAACGGAATGAACCAGGAACTCGAAAAAGCAATGCGCGTTGCCGATTTCATGGAACTAGGCGAGCTTTTCGCAAAAGATGCGCTTCACCGCAACGAATCATGTGGTGGCCACTTCCGCGAAGAGTATCAGACCGAAGAAGGTGAGGCACAACGCGACGACGAAAACTTTGCTTACGTTGCAGCTTGGGAATACAAAGGTAAACCTAGCGATGCCGTTCTTCACAAAGAGCCGCTCGTGTTCGAAAACGTCAAATTAGTTCAGCGTAGCTACAAATAGTCGATTCGGCGCAAGCCAATTAAAATTATAAAGGATGAAACTTACCCTAAAAATATGGCGTCAGAAAAACGCCCAAGACAAAGGAAAGATCGTTGATTACAAAATCGACAATATCTCTCCTGACATGTCATTCCTCGAAATGCTGGATGTCCTGAACGACCAGCTGATCATGGCCGGCGATGAGCCTGTTGCTTTTGATCACGATTGCCGCGAAGGAATATGCGGAATGTGCTCACTTTTTATTAACGGTGAAGCTCACGGTCCGGATCGAGGCGTTACAACTTGCCAACTTCACATGCGTATGTTTAAGGATGGCGACACAATCTATATCGAGCCGTTCCGCGCAAAAGCATTCCCGGTTATCAAGGATCTTATCGTTGATAGAAGCTCGTTCGAACGTATCCAGCAAGCAGGCGGATTTATATCAGTCAATACTTCTGGAAATACCATCGACGCCAATGCAATTCCGATCAACAAACACGATGCAGATACGGCTTTCGACGCTGCAACTTGCATCAGCTGTGGCGCATGCGTTGCAACTTGTAAGAATGCATCAGCAATGCTTTTCGTTTCGGCCAAAGTTTCGCAACTAGCACTTCTTCCACAAGGAAAGGTCGAAGCTACTGAGCGCGTCCTAAACATGGTTTCACAGATGGATGCGGAAGGTTTTGGTAACTGTTCAAACACCGGCGCGTGCGAAATCGAATGTCCGAAGGGAATTTCACTCGAGAATATCGCCCGAATGAATAGAGAATATCTAAAAGCAAGTCTAAAATAAAATCAGCGCATTCTTCGGAATGCGTTTTTTTTTGGGCGTTACCCCAATCCCGCCTTCACCTGTCGGGATTGCGGTCGCGCGCTTCGCAGTATCTTTTGCGCCGAAATGCGCCGCAAAAGGATACACGCTTCGATCGCTAACGCAAACCTCACGATTATGCTGAAAGTAGCCTTCATACAAACCAGCCTCGCTTGGGAAGACCCCAGGAAAAACCGCGAGAATTTCTCAAACAAATTCGCCGGGCTCAAAACACACGCCGATCTTGTCGTGCTTCCCGAAATGTTTACAACCGGTTTTTCGATGAACGCCGCGCCGCTGGCCGAAGATCACGATGGCGAAACATTGGCCTGGATGCTTTCATCTGCAAGAGAGAATAAATTTGCAATCACCGGTAGTGTCATCATCAAAGAAGGCAGCAAGTACTTCAACCGATTATACTTCGTTACGCCAAATGCAGACGTGTACAAATACGACAAGCGGCATTTGTTCTCTTTGGCCGGCGAAGAAAAAGTATATACTGCCGGATCAGACAAGTTAATCGTCGACTATAAAGGATGGCGAATTTGCCCGCTGGTGTGCTACGATTTGCGTTTCCCGGTCTTTGCCAGAAATGTCGAAAATTATGATTTGCTGTTGTTCGTCGCCAACTGGCCCGAAACCCGAATTCATGCGTGGAATACACTCCTAAAAGCCCGTGCTATCGAAAATATGGCTTATGTAGTTGGCGTCAATTGTACAGGTCTCGATGGTAATGGACATCTTTATACCGGAAGTTCGCAGGTTTTGGATTACCTGGGAATCAACCTAACGGAATCAACTGCTGATGAAATTGTGGAAATTGTCGGGTTGTCGCAAGAAAAGCTTCAAAACGCCCGCGAAAAATTCGGGTTTTTAAACGACCGGGATCATTTTACTTTAGACTAAAAGTTTGGTCAACATCCCAATTGGCACGAACGTCGATCGGTGTGGGAAAATATATAACTTGTTCAGTCTGTCGTCTTTCTAAAAAACTTCCCGTATCCCAGACTTTATTGCGGTTTTCGTCATAGATGATTCGAAGGGTATATAATGCCGGCTCCAGCGCGTTAAAATCGATTACCGTTGCAGCGTCTGAATAGGCTTCAGCTTTTACATCGCCCTTGTCGTTTGTCAGTTCAACGATCACTGGAAATTGCCGCACGTTTTCGAGCGTTAAACGCAGGTTTCCGTATTCGGTCGAGTTCCTGGTCGCAAAATTATAGCTAAGCGAGTCATTTGTTCGGCCAAAGAAATCAGTGATCGCGCCAGGTAAAATCCGCACCCGGTATTTCTCAAGTGGTTCTTTTTCAAAAACGAAACGCAACCTAAGATCCAAACTGTCATATTTAGCGTCAAAAGGCACGGCAACCGAATCTTTATTGATAAGCTGCATTTTGCTCTTGTCGATCTCAGTCATTGGAACGGTCGATGTAATCGAAAAATCTTCACGAAGATGCAAATTTCCGGACTTGCCAGAAAACGTCAGTGTATCGGTTTTAGATTCTTTGGTTCTAAAGTAAAAAGATCGGGTATAATCGGCATTTGTTGCAACCAATTGAAGCGAATCAGCTGCAACCGGTTTATGCCAAACCACAAGCGAATCCCGATTGGCCATTTTACTGATTTTGATTGGGAGCTCGGAATTGCCATTTCGAAGTGACAGCTTCAGATCTTTCGGGTTTCCTTCGTAACCAACCACCGCACGGCCGCCACTGGTTTGAGAAGGTTTTAAAATGCGAAACGGAGCATCTTCTTTAAACAATTCCAATTCGTATAACGTATCGTTCGGAATCTGGATGAATTCGCGGTGAAATCCGATTTTATCGGTCCGGGGATCGAATCTATTGTTCGAATTTTCATCTTTTAAAGCGATCAGCATGTACTTTCCTTCTTTTAGATTATCAAACTGGAAGGTTGTAGCACTGTCAAGTGTATTGGTGATATAGCGCGGCGAAGTTTTATAAATGGTCGAATCAGTAAAGTTCTCGTTCGCTTCATAAAGCATAATTGAAATGTACGAATCAGGCTGCTTCAAATAAGCGTCTTTAACTCGGCCGCGAAGTGTCAGCGAGTCGATGTAGCTTCCGGTCGAGAACACGTATTTAAACTGCGGATACGGGTTGCCCTCGTTGTTATCTTCAATACTTTGGCCGAAGTTAATGCTATAGGTAGTATTTGGCTGTAAAGTGTCTTTGATTTTAATGTCGATGTACCTGCTGGCGGTTTGCGGCGTAATCTCCAACGGGCGCGTCATAGGTGGCGATACGATCAATTGCTTGTTGATGTTTTTCAGCTTGATATACTCATCAAAAACGATTCGGATCTTGTCGTCTTTAAATCCGGTGCTAAAGTTTGCCGGCGTGCTCATTTTAATCCGAGGCGGAATGGTATCAAGTGTGCCGCCGGTTATATTTCCGCGTTTCGCACAACCCGTCAAGGCAAGTGCAATCAACACCAAAAAGAAGAAGTATTTGGACTTAATCATCAATCAAATTTGTAAGCAAAATAACGACTATTCAAAGTCTTTCAAAAGTGTTTTGTGAAAATGTTGCAATTACGAATGTGACATCGCCATGCAAACCACACTTATCCGGCTTCCCGGAATTTCAAGCAGCGTTCGTCCGCAGGCCTCCAATGTTGAGCCGGTGGTTAAAACATCGTCAATCAGCAAGTAATGTTTGTTGTGATGTTCTTCCGAATACGAAATGCCAAAAGTCGACTTTCCGGAAATCGATCGCGCGAGCAAATTCTTTTTTGTCTGCGTTTTCGAATACACGTTTCGAGTCAGAAGACCGTCGTCATAAGGAATCGACAAGCCTTCAGCCAGCGCTTTTCCAAAAGTGGTCACCTGATTGTATCCGCGTTGCTTCAGTCGTTTCTTGTGCAATGGGACGGGCACAATCACGTCGAAATCGCCAATTGATCGCAAGTCATCGCAATACCAATGTCCGATGAGCGATCCGATTTCCTCTTCGCCTTTGTACTTCAGTTTGTGAATCATTTGCTGTACGATTCCCTTTTTGTGAAAATAGCAGAACGCCCCCGCATATTCAACCGGCAACCGGCCATAGAATTTTTGAGCTGCCTCGTTTTCGGCAAATAAATGGTGATTGGTAAGCGGAATTGCATGCCTGCAAGAGGTGCAGATCGTCTTTTCGTTCATCAATAACAGGCCGTTACAGCCGCAACATATAGGGGGAAAAAATAGATTTACTAAGTGAGTTATCATATTTTGTCCGTTTAGATTATAAATATAGATAATCTTCTAATTCGGATGGTTAATTATAAAGCCTTTTTATACTTTTGTGGCATGGCAAAACAGGAAGATATCTTTAAGAATGTTATTTCGCACGCAAAGGAGTATGGATTTATTTTTCCATCAAGCGAAATTTATGACGGATTAAGCGCGGTTTACGATTACGGTCAGAACGGTGCCGAATTAAAGAAAAACATTAGAGAATATTGGTGGAAATCGATGGTTCAGATGCACGACAATATTGTTGGGCTTGACGCTTCGATTTTAATGCACCCAACTACCTGGAAAGCTTCGGGCCATGTTGATGCGTTCAATGATCCTTTGATCGATAATAAAGACTCGAAAAAGCGTTATCGGGCTGATGTTTTGATTGAAGATTATGCGGAAAAAATCAATCAGAAAGCTCAGAAAGAAATTGAAAAAGCACGAATTAGATTTGGGGAGTTCTTCAATGAAGAAGAATTTAAATCAACTAATCCGCGTGTTGTCGAATACTTAGCCAGGCATAAGCAGATTTTGGAGCGTATGGCAAAGTCACTCGAGACCGAAAATCTTGAGGATGTAAAAGCACTGATTGAAGAACTTGAAATTGCCGATCCTGAAACTGGTTCCCGCAATTGGACCGAAGTGCGTCAGTTTAACCTGATGTTTGGAACAAAACTCGGCGCATCTGCTGAAGGCGCAATGGATCTTTATCTTCGTCCTGAAACTGCTCAAGGTATATTTGTGAATTTCCTAAACGTACAAAAATCGGGTAGGATGAAAGTTCCGTTCGGAATCGCTCAAACCGGTAAGGCTTTTAGAAATGAGATTGTTGCACGACAATTTATTTTCAGAATGCGTGAATTTGAACAAATGGAAATGCAATTTTTTGTTCGTCCCGGTGAAGAGATGCAATACTATGAATATTGGAAGACAACCCGTTTGAAGTGGCATTTGTCATTAGGCTTGGGTGAAAATAATTACCGTTTCCACGATCACGAAAAATTGGCGCATTATGCAAATGCTGCGGCAGATATCGAGTTTAATTTCCCATTTGGATTTAAAGAACTTGAGGGAATACATTCACGCACCGACTTCGATCTAAAAGCACACGAGCAATTTTCAGGCAGAAAACTTCAGTATTTTGATTCTGAGTTGAATGAAAACTATACGCCATATGTGGTTGAAACATCTGTTGGTTTAGACCGAATGTTCCTGGCTGTTTTCTCAACTGCACTGAAGGAAGAAACCCTTGAGGATGGATCGACTCGCACCGTTTTGAAGTTGCCATCAGTATTAGCACCTATTAAAGCAGCGGTACTCCCTCTGATTAAGAGAGACGGACTTCCTGAAATGGCTCAGCGGATCCTTGCTGATCTTCGTTGGGACTTCAATGTAACTTACGACGAAAAAGACGCTGTTGGACGAAGATATCGTCGTCAGGATGCGCTTGGAACGCCTTTCTGTATCACTGTTGATCATCAAACGCTTGAAGACGGAACAGTTACTTTGAGACACCGCGATTCGATGCTTCAGGATCGTGTGAAAGTTGAAGAACTTCGCAAGCTAATCAATGATGAAGTTTCAGTAAGCACGTGGTTAAAAAAAGCGATGGCGTAACTATTCGTTTCGAAGAATCTTTATAAGTTGTTCCGTTACTTTGATTTCGGTTATTGATTCAGGCCTTTTCGTTGTTCCAGCATAAGCGATAGATTCGCGTTTTTGCGGATGAATTTTATCGAGCAGTTGAAGCAAAATGGTCTGTTTAAAATCGGCTACAAGCAACAATGCATTGACCACATCTACATGTCGTTTAAGTTCGCTGTTGGGGACAAATGTAACCGGCCCGTTGAACTTGCCGTATTTGCGTTTTGGTTTATTTGACAGAAGTTTAGTGTAGGTTTCATCGTCCAATCTCGACAATATTAGTCGATCAACCCAATACGCAATCACGTTCGTGCTGTGAAGTACACTTTCTGACTCGACTTCTGCAACCTTTGCAAGGTTTGTGATAAAGTTGTTGTCAAGAGTCACCATCCATTCTGCCAGCGATATGCCCAATTGTGCTGCGGTTTCTCGCAATTTTATTCTAAGGTTGTAATTTTCAAGTTGTCTTCCGCTTAAAATGTCGATCACTGTTTCAATCGACTCCATCTGAAGATAAGTGAGAAAACTTTCCGCTTGATTGGCATATTTATATTCGCTTATATAGAGGAACCCATTTTTTTTCGCCGATATCAGAATGTTGCAAATTGCGATGAGCGATTGCGCACGGATAATCGCTGTGTTGCGTCCATCGATATTGAGAAAATTGCTGTCTTGGACTTCTAGCAGTAAATCGCTATCAATAGGACTATATTTTGAGATTTGATCCAGTAAGTCATAAAGCCAATTTTCAACTCGTCCAGAATAGCCTAAATACTTTTCAATCGAAATTTTAGCCGCATAGTAATCATTGTCAAGTGTATAAAAATGCAATGCTGTGTTGGGCATCGGTTTTATGAGTGCCTGTCTGTATGTTGTCATTTGAGTGCCTTTAGCCAATCTGCGAGTCCGAAATTTGAGTAGTTAACTTCAATTGAATTCACATCCTTTCTCGATTTATAAATCTTCAACGCCTTTCGCAGCTTTGATAGTATTTTAGATGCGGTGGGTATTGAAGTGTCAATGAGTTGTGCAACGTGCGCACCGGTTACATTCGGGTCGCGCTGAATAAGTTCGATTACGATGAGCCATTTTTCAAGTGATATTCTACTTCCGTGAAAAACTGTATTAGTTAATACTGTAAAGTACTTACCGGAATTTTTACAGCGGTATTTGCCATTTTCGCACTTGTACACAGGCGAATGTCGGTCGAACGGACTAACTACAAAACCGTTCCATTTAATTTCCTCAAAGATTTTTAGTAATCCCATAATTGAGCCACATAAAGGTAAATTAAGTTAATTACACAAAAAATTGCATTGTGATGTAAATATAGTTTATTTAATGTTTAATTAGCGGAAAAAGTGGCTTTTAGTCGAATAGGCGAGATTTTGCCTGCTAAAAGGCGCTCAAAGAATGAAATAGTTAAAAAACCGTTAATCTGTAATTCGAAATTAATAATTTAGCGACCGTTGGATGGCCCCCGACTACTTTAATCTTGACTTACGTGCAGTTTGAAAACTGAACGGATTTGTCTAGATATTCCTACATCGTCTTAGATAAAAATCCGGATTATTTGCTGGACAGGGCAGTTATTGCCGGTATGTTTCCGAACTTTGATCTTGTTGGAACCGCAGATAATATTGATGATGGAACTGACTTAGTCTTAGAGCATAAGCCGGACTTAATTTTCCTTAATATAGATCAACAGTCTGAACCTGATGGCTTTTCGCTCAGTTTTATTGCCGAGCTACATCGGTATCTGATCACACTTCCTACAATTGTTGTTTTGAGCGGTACAACTGATAAGGCGATTGCTGCTATAAAATATGGTGTGTTTGACTATCTAAACTTACCGTTGTCAACTCCTGATCTTCGTAAGTGTTTAGCTAAATTTTCAAAGTCCTTTAGCAGCGTTGCAAGTACGACCACAGAATTACCACAACCGGAAAACCTAATCTCCCAAAATGTAATTGTTACTGAAGTTGAGAAGGTTGATGCAGACTTGGAACAAGTTCAACTGCAAAATGGTACTATTACAGGGGAGGGCGGCGACAAGTCAGAGAAGCCACTAGTAATATGTGTGAAGTCATATGGCGATTATCGATTTATCAACGCTTCCGATATCTGTTATTTACAAGCCGATAACAATTCGACAGATCTTCATTTAAACAATGGCGAGATGATTACGGCTTTCAAAACGTTGAAGCATTTCGAAAATGTACTTAATCAACCGTTTGTAAGGATACATAATAGCTATATCGTCAATGTTGATTATGTGTCGCGAATTCACACCGGGAATTCAGTGTGCTTCCTAAAAAACTCAACGATTAAACTCCCGTTCTCAAAATCCTACAAGGAAAATGTAGATATGATCCTGAAATCGATGGCTAACGGTAATTACCTCGAGATATAACAATATCATCTGCTCGTATAAGTCGGTCATCCACTATCAGAACGCCGCCATCTACCAAAATGCCTACAAATCATGATAATCGTAGGAAAGACCCTATGTAGTTTTACACCGTGAAAATGTCACATCAAGTAAAACTCAAACATACAAAAACACCCCTATCATGAAAAAAGCTATTACTACTATTGGATTGTTCTCAATGATGATGATTTTAACTTCTTTTACTACGCCAAGTGAGATTGGGGGTGCGGAAGTTCCTAAATCGAAACTCCCAGTTACATTTGAAATCGGTGGAACTGAAGTCCCAAAAACAAAACTACCATATGAAATTGGCGGAACGGAGGTTCCCAGGACTAAACTTCCTTTTAGTATTGGTGGAACTGAAATGCCCAAAACAAGGTTGCCGAAGTAAAAAATGATATTACAAATAGTTAACCATCACAGCCGTGATGGTTTTTTTTTACGATTATATTTCTACTTTTGACAAAATCCTTTTTGTGAAGCAAACATTTATTGTAACTATTTTATTTGTAATAATTTTGGCGTCTTGCTCAGATTCGCCTCCTGTGAATGAGGAAGGCATCGATGATGTTCGCAGACATTTAGATAGTGTTGCTTCGTCCACGATCGATAAAGATAGAGATATACACAATAATGAGGCTTATGAAGCCCTTGCAAATCTTTCCAACGATACCTTAAAAAAAAAGTATTTGTTTCAAATTGCTACTAATTTTTACGAAAATGGAAATCTTCACGGTTTTCGTAAAAGTAGTAGTTCGCTGTTTAAGCTTGCTTCGAAACTTAAGGATACCGCAGACATTGCTAGATCACAAATTTACTTAGCGGAGTATTATAAAAATGTCGGGGTGTTAGACAGTGCCTTTCACTATTATTTAAAAGCTGAGAAGTTGCTTCTCAATAAAAAAGATTTTAACAGTTTAGCAGATGTTTATCTACGGAAGGCCGACTTGCAGGCGGTTGAAAGTGACTTTTTCGGTAGTGAAAAATCCGCTCTAGAAGCTCTAGCTTTATTGAGGGGAAGTAGCGACGCAGCTAAACTTTTTACTGGCTATAATCTAATAGGAATAAGTTCAAATGAATTTGGAGATTATTTAAAGGCTGTGGAATATTTTACGAAGTCACTAGCTGTGACTGATAAGTTGCCGCCGGAAGATCGACTATATTTTCGTACGATATCATTAAATAATATTGGGAATGCGTATCAGCGAATGGAAAACTTTAGAGAAGCTATTCGTTATTTCGAATCTGCATTAACAGATAATAAGGTCGAAAGCGAATATCCTGATTTATACGCTACCATTCTTGATAATATGGCATATTCACGATTTAAAATCAGAGACGCCAGAGATTTGCCATCTTTATTTTATAAGTCATTACGTATTAGGACTGAATTAAACTTACAATCAAAATTGGTATTGAGTAATATTCACTTATCAGAATACTATGAAGGATTTAATAAAGATTCAGCAATTTATTTTGCAAAGGCTGCACTAAACTTAGCGCGTATTGAAAACTTTCCTTTAGATGTATTGACAGCACTACAACAGATTTCAAAAGTAGATTCCATGAATTCAGGTAAGTACGCACTAGAGTATATTGTTATTAATGATAGTCTACACCAAAAGGAGAGAAAATTAAAAGATCGTTTTGCCCGGATTCAATATGAAACAGATGAGATTTCACAGCAAAGAAACCAACTAGAAGAGCAAAATCGGAATCTTGTATATTATTTTGGAGCCACATTACTGATTGGTTTGCTATTATTTGTTATTAGAAACCAACGGGCTAGAAATAGAGAATTGCTTTTAAAGCAGGCTCAGCAAAATGCGAATGAGGATATTTATAATCTAATGATATCACAACAAAATCAAATTGAAGAGGGCAGAATTCGTGAGAAGAAACGAATAGCAAAAGAGTTACATGACGGCGTGTTAGGTAGATTATTTGGAACACGATTGAACTTAGATAGCCTAAATCATGTTACTAGTGACGATGCTGTATTAAAAAGGAATAACTATTTGAAAGAATTGAAGCTGATCGAACAGGATATAAGAGAGATATCGCACGACCTAAATAGAGAGAAGTATGTACTTATTAATAACTTTATCGCAATTTTAAATAATCTAATTGAAGAGCAGCGAGTTTCGCATCTAACAAAAGTAGATGTAGAAATGGATCCAGAAATTAAATGGGAATCAATTAATAATACAATTAAAATAAATCTCTACCGTATTCTTCAAGAGGGATTACAGAACATCAATAAGTATGCAAAAGCTAAGCGAGTCAATATTTCTATTATATTAAGTGAAGGAAAAATTACTTTAGTCCTTGCAGATGATGGAATAGGCTTTAACTTAGGAGCAAAGAAGAAAGGAATCGGAATTAATAATATGATTACACGAACACACGAACTTGGAGGGACGATTGATATAAAATCTAAACGAGATAGAGGTACTAAGATCATAATATCGTTACCAGCCAAGGGAAGTTAAAATTAAATTCATGAAGCAATTATCAGTATTAATTGTCGATGATCACCGTATGATGGTGGACGGCTATGTAAATGTTTTAAAAAAAATTGAAAATTATGAGATTTCATTTGCCTTTGCGTACGACTGTGAAACAGCAGAATCACTATTAAATGAGATTGAAAAATACGATCTGGCAATAATCGATAGAGCATTGCCACAATCTTTAAAATATCGTAACGGTGAGGATATTGCAAAATTTATTCGATTAAATAATGAATATTGTAAAATCCTGATGGTTACTTCACATGCAGAAGCATTTATTCTTTATGATCTAATAAAGGGAATTGGTCCCGACGGCGTTTTAGTTAAATCCGATTTCAATTCCGCAGAAATGCTTTGTGCAGTCGAGAACATCTTGCGGGACGGAGAATATTTTAGTCTTTCGGTTAAGCAGGCAGTACGTAAAATTACTTCTGAAAATAATTATTTGGATTCATACAATCGCCAAATTATCTTTCTTCTCTCACAAGGTATTAAAACTAAATCGCTATCTAACCACTTGCCGTTATCCCCCAGCGCAATAGACAAGCGGAAAGTATATATCAAAACTTATTTTAATATTGAAAGTGGTGATGATCAAGATATTGTAAAAGAAGCCAGGGAGCGTGGCCTAATTTAACATTAGGTACTGGTTTTTCGTATTTGAGTAGTTAATTTATCCATATTTTTAAATTCTTAATAGTGCAAGGATGAAACTACTTTTTCTAACTTTCATATTATTTTTCTCGCCTCATTTGGTTGCTCAAAAAATCGTATCTTCTTTTAATGAAAATACGTTTGGATATCGTGAAGAATTAGAACGAAATGCGACAGTTTTGTTCAATACATCAAATTTTATTCCTTTTACAAAGTGCGCAAATAAACTCTTTAGATTATCAAAGAAAGCAGATGATTATCACCACTTCTCGCGGGCATGTGTCTTACTTTCTGAGTACTATTTGTTGCATGATTTTATTCCCGACAGTGCTTATTTTTATACAAATGAGCGACTTAATATTAATCTTTTAAACAACAATGTTCAGGAGATTAGTAGAAGTTACCTTGACTTAAGTGTTTTGCAATATTACACGAATAATTTCTTCGAATCACAAGAGTCAGCCGTAGAAATATTGAAAATATGTCGAGATCTTAACAGTAGCGAAGATAAGTTTTATGCATTCGTGCAATTAGGCATGACAGCGCACGATTTAGGTGAATTTAAACGTGCTGAATTTTATCACACTAGTGCACTAAAAATGTCGCGTGAACTTACAAACAACAAAAAATTTAAATTAGAGGAAAATTGTTTTAATAATTTGGGTTATAATCATTTCGTTTTAGGAAATTATGACGAAGCATTTCGTAATTTTTCACGAGCACTAAAGGGATTGAAAACACCGAAGGATGCACCGGAACTTTATGCAATCCTCCTCGATAATATTGCCGCCATAAATTTACAGTTAAGTCACACACAACATTGTTATCAATACCTTGAACGTGCCGCGGACATTCGTAAAAATTACCAAATTGCTCTTGGTCAAAGTTATAATAAATTGTTGTACTCTAAATACTACTGGGCCATAGGAGATACTACAAGCGCAATAGCTAATGCATCAGAATCAATTGCAATTTGCCGAAAATCGCATGCTTCACGCGATGTACTAGTATTATTAAATCATCTGATAACTATCGATCATAATCATGCTGCTGAGTATTTGTCGGAGTTTCAGCAAATTAATGACAGCCTTCAAATCGAAGAAAGTCAGCTAAAAAATAAATTTTCAAATTTAGAATTTGAAAGAGAAGAACTTATTACTGCAAGAGATAGCGCAGTTCGAAAGAAGTGGTGGTACGTCGGCGGGTCCGCAAGCGCATTATTATTAAGTGGCTTTTGCTTAATAATAATAGCGCAGAAAAATTCTAAAAGCGCGATGCACATCGACAAAGTTATACAAAGAGATGAAGAACTCGCTTTTAATCAACTTCTTGATGCACATATTGACTATGAAAATGCGCGTCAAGCTTCACGTACTAAAGTCGCGATGGATTTGCACGACGACGTTATGAATAAGCTTGCCAGTTTAAGATTAAATCTGTTTCTGGTTAACGAGGAGACAACCAAAAGTGGTAATTTAAAGTATTTACACTTAGTTGATAAGATTTCTGAAGTTGAAATTGATATTTCAAAAATAGCCAGTCAAATCAATAATATCGATCGAAGTGAGAATTTTATATTTGATAATAAATTGTCGGATGTAATTCGAGACTTTCAAAGTATTACTGATACCGAAATAACAACGGATCTTGGCGAAGGTATTATTGATGAACTACCACCTTATGTCCAGTTGCATTTACTTCATATTATTCAGGAAGCTTTGTTTAATGTAATTAAATACGCTGAGGCTAAGAAAGCAGGTGTTAACGCAAACAAAATAAATAGTTTTATTGAAGTTACAATTTATGATGACGGTCGTGGCTTTTCAGTTCCAAAGCAGAATAGTGACGGAATAGGACTGAATAATATGCGTCGCCGAATGAGCCTTTGTCAGGGGGATTTCAATGTTAAGTCTAGTGACATTGGGACAACAATCTTTCTAAAGTTTCCAGTATATGAATAAGGCTATACTGCTAGTATTTATAATAGGCTTCCTCGGTTGTTGCAAGGGAGTAAAGGGCAGATCCGATATGGAGCTATTAGATGCGCAACTTGATACTCTTACAAATGATGAGATTTCACCTACAATTAAGATCTCAACGAGTAGGAGGATTAACGATTTATTATCGATAAACCTTGAGGCTGATAAGGTCACCATGCAATTATTGCGTCAAACTGTCTTGTATGATCCCCCTTCTGCATACAATTTATTAGAGCGCATTGTGTCCTCCACTACTTCTGATTCTGAGTTACATTACTTGGCGTTATTCGAAATAGGTAAAATCAACTACAAAAAGGGGCATACTATATTGGCATTTCGTCAATTTTATGACGCAAGTACTAACCTTTCTAGATTTAATAATGACATAGATCTTGCTAACGTTTACGTAGAAATAGCTAATTTATATTTAGAAATTGGTGATTATATAGAATCAGAGAAAATATTGAACAAAGCAATTATTTTAGGGAACAAACATAATGATATTCAAATCATTCTTAAATGCTACCAACTGCTTTCTTTAACTTATTTGAAAACCGATGACGGTACACAAGCTCTTCAATTTGCTCAAAGGGCACAGTCAATTGTTAATAATCATTATAAGGAACTTTCTAAACAACAAATAAAAAATAGCTATGAATTAGTTGGAGATGTGGATATGACGCTGGACAGCGGTAAAATTGCGCTTGAATATTATAATTTGGCATTAAAACATTGTGAAAATGTACAGGATTATTATCAGCTAATGCTGAAGATCGCAACACTCAAAGCGGAAAAATCATCGAATAAAGAATTCCTTACAATAAAGGACTTAATTGATGGATTAATCGTAACCAATTCTCATATATCAACAGCTGGTTTTGATCTAGTTTTATCTAAATATTATCAGAATATTGGTGACAATACTTTAGCTATTATAAAGGCTGAAAGAGCATATAATTCTGCAAAAAAAATAAATAATTCGAGAGATCAAGTCTCTGCGCTACAAACGTTAATACAGCTTCAAATTAATACGGGAAAGAATGCGAGCGAAATTGTACGCCTCACGGATAGCCTTCAAGTTGCCAAGCGAAACTTAAGAAATCGTTGCGCGCGGATTATCTATGATATTGATGAAATTGAAAGAGCGAAAGAGATTGCGCATGAAAACTTGAAAAGAACTATTGGTAAGTCAATCATGATTATATTAATCACCATTTTCACGTTGATCATAGCAAGGCAATACCTCTCTAGGCGTCGTATCAATGAAATAAAAGTTCAAATAAAAAACAATAAAAACGTATATCGGGAGATTGTTAACTATAAGAAAATTCTTGAAAGCATCCGAAGTGGTGAAGAGCAACGTATTTCAAATGAATTATCTACAAGTATTAATGACCGTTTACGTCAAGCAAAAGATAACCTTTTAAGTCTTACGAATTCAAACGATATAAATATTCAACAGCAACGGCAAACCCAATTTCGTCAATTGCAAGTGATAGAAAGAGAAATACGTGATATTTCCCACGGTCTTAACAACGAAATATTTACCGGCGGAAGTAGTTTTAATCTTATATTGCAGAGATTGATAAGGAGATTCGAACGCGAAGATTTAAAGCTTTTGTCACAAATTGAAAACACAATAAACTGGGATTTAGTTGGTAGTGCTGTGAAGATGAACTTATACATCATTCTTGAAAATTTTTTACGAAATATGAGTAAGTACTCATTCTCCAATAACATATTTATAACGATTGCCCACTACGAATCGAACATACAATTGATTTTAATAGAAGATGGTCGTGGATATTCACAGAAGTGGAATCATGGCTTATCAAATACTAAAAATGCCATCAAACGCGCCAATTCCCTCCACGGTAGCGTAGATATTCAAACCCGAGTGGGAAAAGGAACAACAATTATTGTAAATTTGCCCCTTAGCCACCAAATCCCAACCTATGGCCACGAAGATCAATATTATTATTGTTGATGACCACCCATTTATAATCGAAGGTTATAAAAACGCCATTAACAGCTACGGAGACAACACCGAATTCACAATCACCCAAGCAAACGACTGCGAAACAGCCTACAACATCATCGTCGGTGCCCAACAACCCTTCGATATCGCCTTCTTCGATATCAGCATGCCACCATATCCGGAAAAAAATATCTTCTCCGGCGAAGATCTCGCACTCCTGGTCAAACAACAAATGCCGGACTGCCGAATCATCCTGCTGACCATGCACACCGAGCTGCTGAAAATCAATACAATCGTAAAGACAATCAACCCAAGCGGACTCATAATCAAAAATGATCTTACCTTCGACGAACTCCTCGTAGCGTTCGACCGAATCATGAAAGGCCAAAACTATTACAGCCAAACCGTCGTCAAATTCGTCAGCCAAGCACCATTCGATAACCTCGAGATTGATCCGTTCGACAAACAAATCCTGTTTCACCTCTCAAAAGGAACAAAAACAAAAGACATTCCCGGTTATGTACCCCTTTCACTCAGCGCTGTCGAAAAAAGAAAACTCAACCTCAAAGAAAAATTAGAAGTCAAAGGCGGAACCGATATCGAACTCATCACCGAAGCCCGTAATAAAGGGCTGCTTTAAAATATGCGGTAAACCGCAACGCGATTTGCGGTTTACCGTAACAACCATAATTGCCTCCCGTTATATCTTAGCACCATGTTAACGAAGGGCCATTTCTTAACATTTGACGGTTAAAGATTGTTTACTCCCAACAAACAACTCGAACCAAAAAAGCGATATTATCATTTAATGTCGCTTTTTTATTTTTTACTCAATCGCATTCCATCCCCGCGCCTTCAACGCAATCTTCGTATTGGCACGCGTTACCAAATGCAAGCCTTCATTCTTCGGAGTCATATGCCCGATCACCGTCATATTCGGATTGCCCTTAATCTTGTCAAAATCCTCTAACGCTATCGTAAACAAAAGCTCATAATCTTCACCACCATTAATTGCAACGGTAGTCGAGTCGAGGTTGAACTCCTCACAAACACTAATCAATTGCGGATCAAGCGGCAATTTGTCTTCATACAAATTACAACCGGTATCCGACTGCCTGCACAAATGAATCAGTTCAGACGAAAGTCCATCAGAAATGTCAATCATCGATGTCGGTTTCACTTCAAGTGCATGAAAAAGCGTGCGCATGTCCGTTCTCGCTTCCGGCTTTAACTGACGCTCGATTAGATAAGTATATGGCTCAAGGTCGGGCTGCGAGTTCGGGTTGACCTTAAAAACTTCTTTCTCGCGTTCCAAAACCTGCAGTCCCATATACGACGCGCCAATATCGCCCGAAACCACAATCAAATCGTTGTTTTTCGCACCGTTCCGGTAAACGATTTCACTCTCGTCAGCCTCGCCAATCGCGGTAATGCTAATAATCATGCCCTTGGTCGATGAGGTCGTATCGCCGCCAACAACGTCAACTTTATAGAAATTCGCCGCCAAAGTAATGCCTTCAAACAATTCTTCAAGCGCCTCAAGCGGGAACCTGTTCGACACCGCTACCGATACCGTAATTTGCGTCGGCCGCGCATTCATCGCACAAATGTCAGAAACGTTAACCGCAACCGCCTTGTAGCCCAAATGTCGCAATGGCACATACGCCAAATCAAAGTGAACACCTTCAATCAGCAAATCAGTCGACACCAACGTTTTCTTGTCCTTAAAATCCAGAACCGCCGCATCATCACCAATCGATTTTAACGTCGATGGCTGCGTCACCGTAAAATGCTTGGTTAAATGTTCAATCAATCCAAATTCACCCAATTGCGCAATCGATGTTCGCTGTGGAGTCTTATCTTCTAACATATTTTTATTTTTTGGGCGTGCCCCTCGCGGCAATCGGCTTATCAGCCTAACGCCGCCACAGGTCAGGCTTTCCGCTAAATCTCTCCGCGATGCTTCGAGGATATCGCTTCAATCCTTCACGCCAAGTGCATTAATGTTTTTCGTTTCGTTGCAAAGTTACGATTACATTGTGTCAAACCCGCCCTAACATTCAACTTTGATCGTCCAAATTCGACATTGAACTTCATTCAAAAACTTATATATTGCGTTAAAATATCCAAAACACAATGAAACTTCAAATCAAAGGCTTAAGCAAAACGTATAAAAATGGCGTAAAAGCTCTCGATAATCTAAACCTCGAAATTGGCTCCGGAATGTTCGGACTACTCGGTCCAAACGGCGCCGGGAAATCCTCGCTGATGCGAACCATTGCCACGCTTCAAAAACCCGATTCGGGATCAATCGAATTCGACGGCATCAACATACTCGAAAACAACCTCGAACTCCGGAAAATCCTCGGATATCTTCCACAGGAATTCGGCGTCTACCCAAATATGTCAGCCGAAAAGCTCCTCGATTATTTCGCACAGCTAAAAGGCATCGGCATCAAATCCGAACGTCGCGAAATCGTCAAAAAAGTACTTGAAGTTACAAACCTTTACGAACACCGAACCAAAAGCGTTAGCGGCTACTCGGGCGGAATGAAACAACGCTTTGGCATTGCGCAACTTCTGCTCAACAATCCAAAATTAATCATCGTCGACGAACCAACCGCCGGACTCGACCCAGCCGAACGCCATCGGTTTCTTAACGTGCTCCGCGAAATCGGTACCAACCACACCGTTATTTTTTCAACCCATATCGTTGATGATGTCAAAGAACTTTGTCATACTATGGCAATTCTTAACGGCGGAAAAATTCTCGCTCAGGGAACGCCCGAAGAAGCAGTAGCAACACTAAACGGCCTCATTTGGACAAAAGTCATCGAACGAACCGACCTCGAAACTTACGAACGAAACTTTAATGTGATCTCGTCAAAATACAATCAGGATAACACCTTGAATATTAAAGTTCACAGCATCTCAGCACCCGACGAGACTTTTGTTTCCGCTCAGCCGCAACTCGAAGATGTTTATTTCGTCGCACTTAAAAACGATCAGTAATGTTTGGAACCATATTTAAATTCGAACTAAATCGTTGGCTCACGAGTTGGACGTTTTATATTTTCCTCGCGCTCTTTTTTCTCATGTCGGCTTTGTTTGCTGCAATTAGTTTTGGTGCTTTCGATAGCATTACCGCTTCTCGAACCTCAAATACCTATGCAAACTCGGCGTTGGCGCTAAATAATTTTGTTAACGGGATGAATATTTTCATCTACTTCCTGTTGCCAACCATTGTCGGGACATCAGTCTACCGCGATTTTAGGTATAACATGCACACCATCTTGTTTTCGTATCCGTTTACAAAACTCGATTATATCGCCGGCAAATTCCTCAGCTCGTTGTTTGTTGTATTCCTGATTACGCTTTCTGTGGCAATCGGAATTCAGTTTGCAACCATTATCCCGTTTGTCAACCAAGATCTTCTCATGCCATTTAACGCAATGGCTTACCTGCAGATTTACGGAATTTTCATCATTCCCAATCTTTTCTTTTTCGGGGTTATCATCTTCGGACTGGTCACTTTATCCAGAAATATTTCAGTCGGATTTATCGGCGTTATCCTGATTCTGGCACTTCAGGTTATGACCTCTAGTTTTACCAAAGATGTCGAAGACCGCTATATCGTTGCGCTTTGGGAATCCTCCGGTGGCGAGGCGTTAACCTATTACACCAAATACTGGACGGTGGCCGAACAAAATGAAAATCTCTTGCCATTCGAAGGAGTCTTGCTTTACAATCGATTGCTTTGGCTCGGAATTTCATTCGGGTTATTGGCATTGCTTTATCGCTATTTCTCTTTTAGTCAAACGGCAATCGTTATCAGCTGGAACAAAAAGTCAGCGCGGTCGACTAAAAATAATTTCGGCGGAATCACAAAAGTGGAATTGCCGTTGGTCACTTTCAAATACTCGTTTTGGCAAAATCTCAAAACGATGTGGAATCTATCAAGCATCGACTACCGATCAATCCGGACAAATTGGGCATTTATCACCATATCAATTATCGGATTATTGATCTTGATTTTATTCGCTTTCACAGCCGGACAATTATACGGCACTAAAACCTATCCGGTTACGTGGCAAATGCTGGAACTCCCGGGAACCTTTTTCAGTTTCTTTATTAATTTGCTGACATTCCTCTTTGCCGGCGTGCTTATTCACCGTGCAGATACGTCCCGAATGGGTCACCTGATCGATGTCACGCCAATTCCGAATTGGGTATTGCTGATGTCAAAGTTTATCGCTTTGATAAAAATGCAAATTCAGCTGCTGCTGATTGTATTGGTTGCCGGCGTTATGATTCAGACCTCCCGAGGCTTTTACGACTTTGAAATCGGTCACTACCTTTTTGAGTTGTTTGGCATCAAACTAATTAATTTCGTCATTTGGGCATTGCTCGCTATTTTGATTCAAACGCTTTTCAAAAATTATCTGCTCGGTTTCTTTACCCTGATTTTACTGTCTATCGGACTAGAGTTCCTTCCCGCAATCGGTGTTGAACAGGCGATTTTCAATTACAACTCCGATTCCGGTTTCAGCTATTCTGATATGAACGGCTACGGCCACGATTTGGCGAAATATTACTTGTATAAGTTCTATTGGTTGCTACTCGGAGTGGTATTTCTGTGTCTGGCCCTTTTGCTTTGGCGCCGCGGAATCCCGATGAGCTTTTCGGAAAAAGTTTCAGACGCGCGAAAACGCATGACCACGCCGCTCGCCACAACACTAACTGTAGCATTAATCGCATTTTTGTCGATCGGTGGTTGGATTTATTATGAGAACAACATCGAAGAAAAGAGATACTCGTCAAAAGAATGGGAAGAACAATCGGTCGAGTGGGAACGAAAATACAAAAAGTACGAAAAACGTCCGCAACCGCGAATTGTCGACGTGAACGTTAACTTTGATATTTTTCCGGAAACCCGCGATTTTAAAGCCGTCGGCAGTTATATCCTGGTAAACAAAACCGACCAGACCATTGACTCGCTATTTGTAGATCACAACGACTACGACAACAAATTCACTTTAAACAAACCATCGACGCTTGTCAGCGAGGATACGCTTTTCAACTTTAATATTTATCGTTTGGGTTCGCCGCTAGCGCCGGGTGACTCGATCAGGCTGACGTTTGAAGTCAGGAACAAACCGAATTCAATCTTAAAAGACAGATCGCCGATCCTCGAAAATGGAACGTTCGTCAATAATTTTTCTCTCTTCCCGTCAATCGGATATTCTGAAAACGGTGAGCTTTTCGACGATGAGGTACGTGCCAAATACGGCCTTCCTAAAAAGGATATCATGGCGCCAACAACTGACACGATCGCACAGAAAAACAACTACATTTCCCGCGACGCCGACTGGATCACATTTGAAACTACGGTGAGTACCTCCGGCGACCAAATTGCAATTGCTCCAGGATATCTTCAAAAACAATGGACATCTGAAGGCCGAAATTACTTCCATTATAAAATGGATCAGAAAATGTTGAACTTCTACGCCTATAACTCTGCGCGTTACGAAGTGAAAAAGGAAAAATGGAACGATGTCAACGTCGAAATTTACTATCACAAAGGACATGAATACAATGTCGACCGAATGATAAGCGCCGTTAAAAAGTCGCTTGATTATTACACCGCGAATTTTAGTCCGTACCAACATAAACAAGCCCGCATCATCGAGTTCCCGAGAACCGCCGGAATGTTCGCGCAGTCGTTTGCCAATACAATTCCATTCTCAGAAGCAATCGGTTTTATCGCTGATGTAGACGATGAAGAAGAAGATGCGGTCGATTATCCGTTTTCGGTAACATCACACGAAATGGCGCATCAATGGTGGGCACATCAGGTTATCGGAGCAAATGTTCAGGGCGCAACTTTGTTGTCAGAAAGTTTGTCAGAGTATAGTTCGCTTAAAGTCCTCGAAAAACAATACGGCAAAAAGCAAATGCGACGTTTTCTGAAAGATGCACTCGACGGTTACTTAATGGGCCGAACTTTTGAAAGCAAGCGCGAACAGCCGCTTATGTACAACGAGAACCAGCAGTATATTCACTATAATAAAGGTTCACTTGTACTTTATGCACTCAGCGATTATATCGGAGAATCCAAAATGAATAACGCGCTGAAAGAGTATGTTGCGGAAGTGGCATTCCAGGAACCGCCATATACGACATCAATTCAGCTAGTCGAACATCTGGAGCGCGCCACACCGGATTCGCTGAAATACTTGATCGATGATATGTTTAGAAGCATCACGTTGTACGACAATCGCATTCGTGATTTTGAAGTGAAAGATCTTCCAAACGGAAAATACGAAGTGACCATTAACGCCAATGTCAGCAAGTATAAATCAGGTTTAAAAGGCAAGAGGGTTTTTGCAGATAATTCCGGAAGAACACTCAAAATGCAGCCAAAAGGCGAGAAGCATGCAGTAGAATCATTGCCCTTAAACGATTATGTCGAGGTCGGAATTTTCAGCGAAACCAAAACCGGCGATAAAACGAAAGAGAAAGAACTCTATCTGAAAAAACACAAAATCACCCAAATCGACAACACCTTTAAAATTGTCGTTTCCGAAAAACCGCTGGAAGTCGGAATCGATCCTTACAATAAGTTGATCGACACCCACTCTGATGATAATAGGAGGAAGTAGATGGTTAAAGGTGAAAGGTTAATGGTTAAAGGTGAAAAGTAGCTGCCGTTATATTTTAAGCAAGTGGCAACAGCTTGTTGTCAACCGTCAACCATCAACAAAAAAAAGAGGCTGTTTCAAAACAGCCTCTTTTTTTAATCATTCAACTTCAAAACAGCCATAAAAGCTTCCTGCGGAATTTCGACATTACCAACCTGTCTCATTCGCTTTTTACCTTTTTTCTGCTTTTCAAGTAGTTTTCGCTTTCTTGAAATATCTCCACCGTAACATTTTGCCGTTACATCTTTTCGAAGTGCCTTAATTGTCTCGCGCGAAATTACTTTAACACCAATCGCAGCCTGAATCGGAATGTCGAATTGCTGTCTCGGAATAAGTTCTTTCAACTTCTCGCACATTTTCTTTCCAATCGAATACGCATTATCTACGTGAATCAACGACGACAGCGCATCCACAACCTGACCGTTCAATAAAATATCGACCTTTACCAGATTCGACGTTCTCATCCCGATTGGCGAATAATCAAACGATGCATATCCTTTTGAAACCGTTTTCAAACGGTCGTAAAAATCAAATACAATCTCAGCAAGCGGCATGTCAAAAGTCAATTCAACACGCTCTGTCGTTAAATATGTTTGGTTGGTAATCAATCCGCGTTTTTCAATACAAAGCGACATCACATTTCCAACAAAATCTGCCTTTGTAATAATCGTCGCCTTAATATACGGTTCTTCAACACGCTCAAGTTTCGACGGCTCTGGCAAATCAGAAGGGTTGTTGACCACTTGGCCAACTTCCGGATCTTTCTTGGTATATGCCAGATACGAAACGTTTGGAACGGTTGTAATAACCGTCATGTTAAATTCGCGCTCCAGCCTCTCCTGAATAATCTCCATATGAAGCATTCCCAGGAATCCACATCTAAAGCCAAATCCAAGCGCAGCCGAGCTTTCCGGCAAAAACACCAATGACGCATCGTTCAGCTGAAGTTTCTCCATCGAGTTTCTCAACTCCTCGTAATCTTCGGTATCAACAGGGTAAATTCCGGCAAAAACCATCGGCTTCACATCCTCAAAACCCGTAATCATATTTGTTGTCGGCGTCTTGGCGTCAGTCAGCGTATCACCAACTTTCACCTCTTTTGCTTCTTTAATTCCGGAAATCAAATAACCCACATCGCCGGTCGAAATCACTTGCTTCGGAACCTGGTTCAGCTTCAACGTACCCACTTCATCCGCATAATATTCATTTCCGGTGGCCATAAATTTAATCTTCTGGCCTTTTTTGATCTCGCCGTTTTTAACGCGGAAAATAACTTCAATCCCACGAAACGGATTGTAAACTGAATCAAAAATCAACGCTTGCAACGGTTCGTCTTTGTCACCTTTCGGAGCCGGAATCCGCTCAATGATCGCTTCCAGTATTTTATCCACGCCAAATCCGGTTTTCCCCGAAGCGTGAATGATATCCTCAATTTTACAACCTAAAAGGTCAACAATATCGTCGCTAACCTCTTCCGGATTTGCACTTGGCAAGTCAACTTTATTCAGCACCGGAATGATCTCAAGGTCGTTCTCAAGGGCTAAATAAAGGTTGGATATCGTTTGAGCCTGAATGCTTTGTGCGGCGTCAACAATCAACAGTGCGCCTTCACAAGCAGCAATCGATCTCGATACTTCGTAGGAAAAATCCACGTGTCCCGGCGTATCAATCAGGTTCAAAATATACTGTTCGCCTTTGTACATATATTCCATCTGAATCGCATGACTCTTAATGGTAATTCCGCGTTCGCGTTCAAGATCCATGTTGTCGAGCAATTGCGCCTTTTCCTCGCGCGCTGTCACCGTTTGAGTTGCGCCCAAAAGCCGGTCGGCAAGCGTACTTTTCCCGTGATCGATATGTGCAATAATGCAAAAATTCCTAATGTGCTTCATCTGTCTTTTTCGTATGTTTTTTTGGGCGTTGCCTGCGGCCGCGCTTTTCGCTTCTATCTTTTGCTCCTTTCGTCGCAAAAGGATAACCGCTTCAATCGCTAACGCATCTGCCGTAAATTGGGGCTAACTTACTTTCAATCACGTGGCAACGACCTGCGAGTCTACTCGTAATAAGTCTGCAAATATAGTTTAAAACTTGTGCTTTGCCTATTTTTCGTAATTTTGCACGATGATTAAAATTGGCAACATAGAACTACCTGATTTTCCGCTGCTTTTAGCTCCAATGGAAGATGTTTCAGATCCGCCCTTCCGCCGACTTTGTAAAGCGCATGGAGCAGATTTGATGTATAGCGAATTTATTTCCTCTGAAGGACTAATCCGCGATGCCATTAAAAGTCGCCAAAAACTCGACATCTTTGATTATGAAAGGCCTGTCGGAATTCAGATTTTTGGTGGCGATGAGGAAGCAATGGCCATGTCAGCGAAAATTGTCGAAGCCGTAAATCCCGATCTAATTGACATCAACTTTGGGTGTCCGGTTAAAAAAGTGGTTTGCAAAGGCGCCGGCGCGGCAGTTTTAAAAGATGTCGATCTAATGGTTCGCCTTACCAAAGCGGTAATCAGAAGTACGAGTTTACCGGTTACCGTAAAAACGCGATTAGGTTGGGACGACGATTCAATTAATATCGATGAGGTTGCCGAGCGTTTACAGGATATTGGCGTTGCCGCCTTGTCTATTCACGGTCGGACCCGCGCGCAACTCTACAAAGGTACAGCGGATTGGTCGCATATTGCGCGGGTAAAAAACAATCCGAGGATTACCATTCCAATTTTTGGAAACGGCGATGTTGATTCGCCCGAAAAAGCACTCGAATACAAAAACAAGTACGGCATCGACGGAATAATGATCGGTCGCGCGGCAATCGGATATCCGTGGATTTTCAATGAAGTCAAGCATTTTTTCAAAACCGGAGAACATCTGGCGGCGCCAACCATGCAAGATCGGATCGAAGCGGCTAGAAATCATTTGACCTGGGCAATGGAATGGAAAGGCGAATGGGTCGGGATTGTTGAAACCCGCCGTCATTATACCAATTATTTCAAGGGAATTCATTCATTTAAAGAATACCGTCAGAAGCTGGTTACCACCGATACGGCTGAAGAACTGTACAAAGTTTTCGACGAGATTTCAGAAGTATTCGCCGGGTATCACTTTGTGTAGCGGCTCTCGCGTTAGGGATTGAAGCGACATCCTTTTTTGCGCCTTCAGGCCGAAAAAGATATAGCGAAAAGCCCGGCCCGCAGTTCATAGTTTCATCAGAGATTTCGCTAAAGCGGGCAACGCCAAAAATTAACTCAGCAGTTTTGCATTGATGCGCGATGCGGCGATGTACGACGAAAGTATGCCCAGAACGACTATGGTGGCAAAGACAATAAGGATGTTTTCGATCCTGAATTCGACCGGATAAGCCAGATCGTTGGTGATCATGATGAATTGAAAATGCTGTTGGATCAGGATTACGCCCGTTCCCAGAAATAAGCCAAGAAGTCCGCCGGTAACGCTCAATAAGGTTCCCTGAAGCATGAAAATTTTTCGCAAATCCCGAACCCCGGCACCTAAACTCAGCATGGTTTTCAGATTTGATTTTTTGTCGAGGATCATCATAATCAGCGCGCCGATGAGGTTGAAAAGCGCCACGATAATGACCAGTGTGAAAATCAGATAAACTACCAGATTTTCGGTATTGAGCATTTTGTAAAGCGAGTCGTTGAGTTGCGCCCGATTTTTTACGATAATTTTATTCTGGAAAATTGAATGTAGCTCGGAAATTATCTGGGTCTCATTTGCATCAGGTCGCATTTTCACCTCCAACGAGGTAATTTGCGAAGGTTTGTATTGAAGCATTTCCTGAGCAAGTCCGAGGTCGACAAATACGTATTTGGCATCGAGTTCTTCGCTGATGGCGTAAATTCCGATTGGCAACAAATTCCCGCGGTTAAAGGCATTCTCGGGCGAATTTATAGTTCCGCGACCGGGTTTTGGAACGTAAACTTCGAGTGGATTTGTGTAGTCAAAAAGTCCGATTGAGAGATTGTTTGCAATTCCGTAGCCAAGAACCGCCTGATAAGTACCGGGTTCGATCCATTGACCGTTGAAAAGCGTTTTTTTTATGTCGTTAACCGAGTTGAAAAGGCTGTCGACGCCTTTCATGTAGGCTACTTTTTCTTTTCCGTTAAATAAGAAGAGGACGCGTTCCTCGATGACCTGAGACGTTGCGGCGACACCTTGAATTTGCGCGATTTGCTGTTTTTGGATGTCAGAAAGAAGCATCGACTTTCCGCTGGCGGGCATAACTTTAAGGTCCGGATCGAAGTCGTTTGAGAACGAAAGCGAAAAGACTTTGAGTCCGCTAAAAACGGACAATACCACGAAAAGGGCCATGGCTCCGATAACGATACCGATTGCGGCTATTCGCGTGATGATGTTGATCGCATTGTTCTTGCTCGTGCTTACGAGATAGCGCCGGGCTATGTAGAACGGGAAGTTCACACTACGATTTTTTGCGCTTGTCTAGCAGTTCGCGGTTGTGGATCGGGTTTTCTTTTCCGGCGAGTGCGTTGTCGATTTTTTCGATGTAATCGAGCGAGTCGTCGATTCGGAAGATCAGATTTGGCACTTTGCGAAGCTGCAATTTTACGCGTTGCGCGAGATCGTGCTTGATTAGAGGTGTATTGGTTTTAATTGCGGCCAATGTTTCTGCGGCTTTGTCTTGAGGAAAGATGCTGAGATGCACGTTTGCAACCGAAAGGTCGGACGTAACCGCAACTTTAGAAACCGAGATCACGAGATTCGAGATGTTGTTTTTCCTGATTTCACCTTGAAGAATATCTACCAGGTCTTTCTGGAGTACGCCGCCTATTTTCTTTTGTCTGTTAGTTTCCATTTGGCAAAAATACGGATTTTTTTAATGTGGTAACGCGCGGGAATATGGGATGAGGTGTTGCAGGATGATTGTAAGTTTCTCATTGTTCGGTTTCTCGTGCGAAATCCGGATCAGCGAAGGATTTGTTCTCGCGAAACTATAAATTTCAATTCTTACCTTTGGCAAAACAGCAAAAACATGAGAAAGATTGAACATATAGGTATTGCGGTTAAAGATATCAACGCAAGTAATAAATTGTATGAAAGGTTGCTCGGCGTTGCTCCTTATAAGAGCGAAGCCGTTGAATCAGAGGGTGTCAATACGTCTTTCTTCCTGAGCGGTCCTAATAAGATCGAGCTTTTGGAAGCGACAAATGAAAATAGTCCGATTGCCAAATTTCTCGAGAAAAAAGGTGAGGGGATTCACCATATTGCTTTTGATGTTGAGGATATTGTAGCGGAAATCGCAAGGTTAAAGGAAGAAGGTTTTACGGTCTTGAATGAAACGCCGAAAATTGGTGCTGATAATAAATTAGTTGCGTTTTTGCATCCAAAAGGCACGGGCGGCGTATTAATCGAGTTGTGCCAGGAAATTGTTGATGTGCGACTTTAGGATTTTCATCTGAAACTAGTGAGGATTTATTTTATCGAAACGCCAACGATTATAAGTGATGGCACAGCCTTACAGCGCAAAAAAACATTTGCTACAGAAAAAAAATAGTAGTAATATTGCACCTCCTAACCGGTCCTATAGCTCAGCTGGTTAGAGCACCTGACTCATAATCAGGTGGTCCCTGGTTCGAGCCCAGGTGGGACCACAATTAAACCGCAACTAACCAGCTGCGGTTTTTTTATTTTAGAAAAATAAATGAAAAGATGGGCGCACCTGACTCGGGGTGGTGAGTTGTCAGAGCCGGTTGAGTTCGATTAAACCGCAACTAACCAGCTGCGGTTTTTTTTATTTTAGAAAAATAAATGAAAAGATGGGCGCACCTGACTCGGGGTGGT